>ERZ1023423.7-NODE-7-length-301375-cov-59.694856_pt1 | contig 301375 bp, 249 predicted proteins | sample MGYA00380513_ERZ1023423 | MGnify/ENA primary metagenome ERZ1023423 (study PRJEB33173, sample SAMEA4830333) | metagenome | study: EMG produced TPA metagenomics assembly of the PRJEB25223 data set...
TAAGCACTAAAGTGCTAAGCTATTTTAAGGAACGCCTGAGCTAAAGCTCATGCATAAGAAACGCTAAGCACTAAAGTGCTAAGTGTTTCTAAAAATTCTACTTGTATTTTAGAAAGTAAAATGGGAAAATATAGTAGTCTATGGATAGACACTTTTAAAGGAGGTGAATCGACGTGGAAAACTTCGATAAAGTAAAAGATATCATCGTTGACCGTTTAGGTGTTGATGCTGACAAAGTAACTGAAGATGCATCATTTAAAGATGATTTAGGCGCTGACTCACTTGATATCGCTGAATTAGTAATGGAATTAGAAGACGAGTTTGGTACTGAAATTCCTGATGAAGAAGCTGAAAAAATCAACACTGTTGGTGATGCTGTTAAGTACATCAATAGCTTAGAAAAATAATAAACTTACATCTGAGTCGTCACTCACGTCGGCTCAGATTTTTTCTTTAGTTTTACTTTATTTTCACGTAAAATTAAGATGTATAAATATTTATTTTAGAGTTAGGAGGTTAGGCAGTGGCTAACCATAAAAAGAGAGAGATGGTCAAAGAATTTCAACAAAAATTTACCAACAAAATGAATGAGTGGGGTTTTAATTTTAATAATATCGATATGTATCAACAAGCGTTCTCACATTCGAGTTTTATCAATGATTTTAATATGAATCGACTTGATCATAATGAACGTTTAGAATTTTTAGGTGATGCGGTATTAGAATTGACGGTTTCACGCTATTTGTTTGATAAGCATCCTCATTTGCCAGAAGGTAATCTGACAAAGATGCGTGCAACAATTGTTTGTGAGCCCTCACTTGTAATATTTGCAAATAAAATTGATTTAAATGAACTTATTTTATTGGGTAAAGGTGAAGAAAAAACAGGCGGTAGAACTAGACCATCATTAATATCTGATGCTTTTGAAGCATTTGTAGGTGCTTTATATTTAGACCAAGGTTTAGATACTGTATGGAAATTTGCTGAGAAAGTCATTTTCCCATATGTAGAAGATGATGAATTAGTTGGTGTGGTCGACTTTAAAACACAGTTTCAAGAATACGTACATCGACAAAATAAAGGTGATGTGACCTATCGCCTTATTAAAGAAGAGGGTCCTGCCCACCATAGGTTATTTACTTCTGAAGTTATTTTAGAAAATAATGCAGTTGCAGAGGGTAAAGGAAAGACGAAGAAAGAATCCGAACAAAAGGCAGCCGAGCAAGCTTATAAGTCAATGAAGAAAAATGAGTCATTTTAATGTAGATGAGTGACATCTATAGAGAAGCATACGCATACATAATTATTAATTAATTAGAAATAGTAATAATGAGATTGTATTGTGACATGCTGATAAACTCAACATGAATGTGATAAGGAGAATAAGATGGTTTATTTAAAATCAATAGATGCCATAGGATTTAAGTCTTTTGCCGACCATACCAATGTCCAATTTGATAAAGGTGTGACAGCTATTGTTGGTCCTAATGGTAGTGGTAAAAGTAATATTACTGATGCAATTAAATGGGTATTAGGTGAACAATCAGCTAAATCGTTACGTGGTTCTAAAATGGAAGATATTATCTTTTCAGGAGCAGAACATAGAAAGGCTCAAAACTATGCTGAAGTAAAACTCAAATTAGATAATCATTCTAAAAAATTGCAGATTGATTCAGATGAATTAGTAGTCACTCGGCGTCTATACCGTAGTGGAGAAAGTGAATACTACTTAAATAACGATCGTGCTCGTTTAAAAGATATTATTGAAATCTTTTTAGATTCAGGTTTAGGAAAAGAAGCATTCAGCATCATCTCACAAGGTAGAGTTGACGAAATTTTAAATGCTAAACCTATCGACCGACGACAAATTATTGAAGAATCAGCTGGCGTATTAAAATATAAAAAGCGGAAAGCTGAATCTATTAACAAGTTAGATCATACTGAAGATAATCTAACTCGTGTTGAAGATATCTTATATGATTTAGAAGGTCGAGTTGAACCACTTAAAGAAGAAGCAGCAATTGCTAAAGAATATCAACAGTTATCCAAACAAATGGAACAAAGTGATGTTATCGTTACGGTACATGACATCGATCAATATACGGAAGACAACACTAAATTAGACCAACGTTTAAATGAGTTGAAAAGTCAGCAAGCAGATAAAGAAGCACAACAAGCTCAAGTAAATCAATTGTTGCAAAAGTTCAAAGGCGAACGTCAGCAAGTTGATTCTGATATTGAAAAATTAAACTATGAATTAGTTAAAACAACAGAAACATATGAACAACTCGCTGGGAAATTAAATGTATTAGAAGAACGTAAAAAGAATCAATCAGAAACAAATGCTAGATATGAAGAAGAGCTTGAGAACTTAAATGCTCAGATTGAATCGATTGATCATGAAAAGCAACAAAATGAAGAAACGTTAAATGAACTTAAAGATAAACAGAAACATTTAAATAAAGAAGTACAAGATCTAGAGTCAATTCTGTACGTATCTGATGAACAACACGATGAAAAGCTTGAAGAAATTAAGAATAATTATTATACGCTAATGTCTGAACAATCGGACGTTAATAATGATATACGTTTTCTTGAACATACGATTAATGAAAACGAGGCAAAAAAATCTAGATTAGATTCGAGACTTGTTGAAGCATTTAATCAGTTAAAAGAGATACAAAATAATATTAATGAAACTGAAAAAAGTTATAAAATTTCTAAAAAGGCTTTAACAGAAGCGGAACAACACATTCACCGTATTGAAAAAGATTTAACCAAATCTAAAAAACAGCAATCTGAATATGAAGATAAGCTGTATCAAGCCTACAGATATAATGAAAAATTAAAATCTAGAATTGATAGTTTAGCTACTCAAGAGGAGGATTATACGTATTTCTTCAATGGGGTTAAACACATTCTCAAAGCTAAAGATAACGAATTGAGAGGAATTCATGGCGCAGTAGCTGAAGTGATTGATGTTCCATCTCAAATGACTCAAGCAATAGAAACAGCTTTAGGTGCATCACTTCAACATGTCATCGTTGATAATGAGAAAGATGGGAGACAGGCGATTCAATTTTTAAAGCAACGCAATTTAGGGCGTGCGACATTTTTACCTTTAAATGTTATTAAGCCACGACATATTGCGTCAGATATTAAAGAGATAGCTCGTCAAACTGAAGGGTTTATTAATATTGCGTCAGATGCTGTAAATGTTTCTTCCAAGTACCAAAGTGTCATTGAAAATTTATTAGGAAATACAATCATCGTTAATGATTTAAAACATGCTAATGAATTAGCTAGAGCTATACGTTATCGTACTCGAATTGTAACTTTAGAAGGAGATGTAGTTAATCCTGGTGGTTCAATGACTGGCGGTGGTGCACGAAAATCGAAAAGTATTCTTTCTCAAAAGGATGAACTATCAAAAATGCGTCATCAACTTGAGGATTATCAACGTCAAACTGCTGATTTTGAACGTCATTTTAAAGAATTAAAAGACAAGTCCGAACAATTAAGTGAGCAGTATTTCGATGCGAGCCAACAATATAATACGTTAAAAGAAAAAGTGCATCATCATGAATTAGAGTTAGATCGTTTAAAAACACAAGAGACGCATCTTAAGAACGAACATGAAGAATTTGAATTTGAGAAAAATGATGGTTATCAAAGTGATAAAAGTAAAGAAACTTTAACGCAAAAACAGGCGCGTTTATCTGAAATCCAACAACAATTGACTGAATTAGAGAGTGAAATTGAACGTTATACTCAATTGTCTAAAGAAGGTAAAGAATCAACAACTAAAACCCAACAACAACTTCATCAAAAACAATCCGATTTAGCAGTGGTGAAAGAGCGAATAAAATCTCAAAAAGTCGAGATTGAACGTTTAGTTAAACAACAAGAATCAACGCAGCAACAAATTAAGACTGTTGAAGAGAAAATAAGGCTGTTTAATTCTGACGAAATGATGGGTGAACAAGCATTTGAGGATTTGAAATCTCAAATTCAAGAACAAGAAGAGGCACGTGATCAGCTTAATCAACAACATGAAGAACTTAAACAACAACGTATCAATCTAAATGAAACGATTGAGAATAATGAAAGTCAGCTACAAGTTTGTCATCAAGATATTTTAGCTATCGAAAATCATTATCAAGATATTAAAGCAAAACAATCAAAATTAGATGTGTTGATTAATCACGCGATAGACCATCTGAATGATGTATATCAGTTAACTGTAGAGAGAGCACGCGCTTTATATGAATCTAATGAACCTATTGAAAGTCTACGTAAGAAAGTCAAACTTACGAAAATGTCTATAGATGAGTTGGGTCCAGTAAACTTAAATGCTATTGAACAGTTCGAGGACTTAAATGAACGTTATACCTTCCTCAATGAGCAACGCACGGATTTAAGAGAAGCTAAAGAGACACTTGAACAAATCATTAATGAAATGGATCGTGAAGTAGAAGGACGTTTTAAAGAAACATTCCATGCGGTACAAGACCACTTTACAACTGTCTTCAAACAATTATTCGGTGGCGGACAAGCTGAACTACGTTTAACAGAAGACGATTACTTATCAGCAGGTGTTGATATTATTGTTCAACCTCCTGGTAAAAAGCTTCAACATCTTTCTTTATTAAGCGGTGGTGAACGCGCATTAAGTGCTATAGCATTATTATTTGCAATTCTTAAGGTACGTTCTGCTCCATTTGTTATACTAGATGAGGTAGAGGCAGCGTTAGATGAAGCAAATGTGATTCGCTACGCTCAATACTTAAATGAACTATCAGAACAAACACAATTTATAGTTATTACTCATCGTAAAGGAACGATGGAGTTCTCTGACCGTTTATATGGAGTCACAATGCAAGAGTCAGGTGTTTCTAAGTTAGTTAGCGTTAACCTAAATACTATAGATGAGGTTATGAAGGAGGAACAAGCATGAGTTTTTTTAAACGCTTAAAAGATAAATTTTCAGGTAAAAGTGAAGATGAGATTCAAAAAGAATTAACTGAAGATGTGGAATCAAACGAAACAAGTGATTCGGATGCATCAAGTGAATCAGGTGAACCCAATGTCACTGATACAATCGAAGAGCCTAAACCTAAGAAAAAACCAAAAAAATTAAGTGAAGCTGATTTCGACGAAGATGGTTTAATCTCAATTGAGGACTTTGAAGAAATTGAAGCCCAAAAAATTGGTGCGAAATTTAAAGCTGGTTTAGAAAAATCACGTCAAAATTTCCAAGAACAGTTAAATAATTTAATTGCACGCTATAGAAAAGTAGACGAAGATTTCTTTGAAGCACTTGAAGAAATGCTTATTACGGCTGACGTTGGTTTCAATACAGTAATGAAATTGACAGATGAATTACGCACGGAAGCGCAAAGACGCAATATTCAGGAAACTGAAGATTTACGTGAAGTTATTGTTGAAAAAATTGTCGAGATTTATCACCAAGAAGACGATCATTCAGAAGCAATGAATCTTGAAGATGGTAGATTGAACGTTATCTTAATGGTTGGTGTCAATGGTGTTGGTAAGACCACTACAATTGGTAAGTTAGCATATCGATATCAACAAGAAGGTAAAAAAGTGATGCTTGCAGCTGGAGATACATTCAGAGCTGGCGCAATCCAACAATTAAAAGTTTGGGGAGACCGTGTAGGCGTGGAAGTTGTAAGTCAGAGTGAAGGCTCTGATCCAGCAGCAGTAGTATACGATGCAATTAACGCCGCAAAAAATAAAGGTGTAGATATTTTAATTTGTGATACTGCAGGTCGTCTACAAAATAAATCTAACTTAATGCAAGAACTTGATAAAATGAAACGTGTAATTAGTCGAGCAATCCCTGATGCACCTCATGAAGCATTACTATGTTTAGATGCTACAACAGGTCAAAATGCGTTGTCACAAGCGCGTTCATTTAAAGACGTGACAAATGTTTCAGGTATTGTATTAACCAAATTAGATGGTACTGCTAAAGGTGGTATCGTTCTTGCCATACGTAATGAATTGCATATCCCTGTTAAATATGTAGGCTTAGGTGAAAAACTTGATGACTTACAACCATTTAACCCTGAAAGTTACGTATACGGTTTATTTGCTGATATGATCGAACAAAATGAAGATATTCCTGATGAATTAATTGATGAATCGTCGAATGAAACTGAAGAAGGTACTCAAGATGGGCCAAGATGATTTAGTTAAAACAATTAGAATGAATTATTTGTTTGATTTTTATCAATCATTATTAACTCAAAAGCAGAAAAGCTATTTGGAATTATTTTATTTACGAGATTATTCATTAAGTGAAATCGCTGATACATTTGAAGTGAGTAGACAGGCAGTTTATGATAATATAAGAAGAACTGGCGATTTAGTAGAAGATTATGAAACTAAACTAGGTTTATATAGAAGATTTGAGAAACGCCAAGAAATTTATGATTTAATGAAACAATCTCTTAATAATCCAGATTTACTAAAAGAATATATCGCTCAATTAGAAGAGTTAGAGTAGTAATAATTAAAAAAAGGAGGGCACTAGTAATGGCATTTGAAGGATTATCCGATCGATTGCAAGCCACGATGCAAAAAATGCGTGGTAAGGGTAAAGTTACTGAAGCGGATATCAAAACAATGATGCGAGAAGTACGATTAGCATTATTAGAAGCCGATGTTAACTTTAAAGTTGTTAAAGAGTTCGTTAAAACTGTTTCTGACCGTGCTTTAGGTTCAGATGTTATGCAATCTTTAACACCCGGCCAACAAGTGATTAAAATTGTTCAAGAAGAACTTACAAGCTTGATGGGTGGAGAAAACACATCTATTAAAATGGCAAATAAACCACCTACTGTTGTCATGATGGTTGGTTTACAAGGTGCCGGTAAAACTACAACTGCTGGTAAATTAGCATTATTAATGCGTAAAAAATATAATAAAAAGCCGATGTTAGTTGCAGGAGATATTTATCGTCCAGCTGCGATTGACCAATTACAAACTGTTGGTAAACAAATTGACATACCTGTATATAGTGAAGGTGACCAAGTTCAGCCTCAACAAATTGTTGAAAATGCATTGAAACATGCTAAAGAAGAACATTTAGATTTTGTCATCATCGATACAGCGGGACGTTTACACATTGATGAAGCGTTAATGAATGAGTTACAAGAAGTTAAAGAAATTTCTAAACCAGATGAAATTATGCTAGTTGTTGACGCAATGACAGGTCAAGATGCTGTCAATGTTGCGCAATCATTTGACGATCAACTAGATGTATCAGGTGTAACTTTAACGAAACTTGATGGTGATACACGTGGCGGTGCTGCATTATCTATACGTTCGGTGACTCAGAAACCTATTAAATTTGTAGGTATGAGTGAGAAATTAGATGGTTTAGAACTATTCCATCCTGAACGTATGGCTTCTCGTATCTTAGGTATGGGTGACGTGTTAAGCTTAATTGAAAAAGCACAACAAGATGTTGACCAAGAAAAAGCTAAAGATTTAGAGAAGAAAATGCGTGACTCTTCATTTACATTGGATGATTTCTTAGAACAATTAGACCAAGTTAAAAACTTAGGTCCTTTAGATGATATTATGAAAATGATTCCTGGGATGAACAAAATGAAAGGATTGGATAAGCTTAATATGAGCGACAAACAAATCGATCATATTAAAGCGATTATTCAGTCTATGACTCCTAAAGAACGTTCAAACCCAGAAACACTAAATGTTTCTCGTAAGAAACGTATAGCTAAGGGTTCTGGTCGTTCATTACAAGAAGTCAATCGTCTTATGAAACAGTTCAATGATATGAAGAAAATGATGAAACAATTTACTGGTGGCGGCAAAGGTAAAAAAGGTAAGCGAAGCCAAATGGAGAATATGTTAAAAGGTATGAATTTACCATTTTAATAAACATTTTTAAAACATCGGACAATTTTGTTGATTGTTCGATGTTTATTAATTGTGGAAACCCTAGCTAAAAGCTAGTGTGTAAGTCCCACTAACTAAATAAATATAAAGGTACGCCTGAGCTAAAGCTCATATACGCCGTGATTGATTGGGAATTATGCTTATAATACCCTAATCAATTGTGCGGGGGCGAGAAGACGAATTCATGATGAATTCTGTCTCGCTCCCATAACCAAATCTACGATTTATTTCATAAATCTAATAGAGGAACACCCTAGCTAAAAGCTAGTGTGTAAGTCCCACTAACTAAATAAATTTAGAAGTGGGGCTTTAGGTAAAGAAAAAAGTCTTTACAAACTTTTGTGTAACTGTTAATATTTATTCTTGTAGAAAATAAAATGAAAACACATAAAGGAGAGTAATTTAAATGGCAGTTAAAATTCGTTTAACACGTTTAGGTTCTAAAAGAAACCCATTCTATCGTATCGTAGTTGCTGATGCACGTTCACCACGTGATGGTCGTATCATCGAGCAAGTAGGTACTTACAATCCAGCAAATGTTAATGCACCAGAAGTTAAAATTGATGAAGAGTTAGCTTTAAAATGGTTACACGATGGTGCTAAACCAACAGATACAGTTCACAACATTTTATCAAGAGAAGGTATCTTGAAAAAATTTGATGAACAAAAAAATGCTAAATAATTAGCTTAAATTGTTGTAAGTCTGAGACATTATTAATGTCTCAGACTTTTTTAACTTTTGGATAGAATTAAACACATTTAAAAGAGGCATGACTTATTCTCTTTTTTCTAAAGTTTCTCTTATATATCATGCTTACATCGTAATTTCCAAACAATTTGAAATGATTGTTATATCACTTTTTATATAACCACGCATACGTGATAAAATATACATAATTCATTTTCAAAAAAGTTAAAAATAGATAGACTAGGAGGGGCGTTGAATGGAAGTAGAAGTAGGACAAATTGTAAATACACATGGAATTAAAGGCGAAATTAAAGTTAAGTCGAATTCAGATTTTACAGAAACACGATTTCAACCAGGTGAAAATTTAATTGTTAAACACAATAATGAAGATATCGAATATACTGTTTCATCTTATCGCATACATAAAGGGTTTCACATGTTAAAATTTGAAGGAATAAACAATATTAATGATATTGAACATCTCAAAGGTGATTATCTATATCAAGAACGTGATCATGAAGATATCGAGTTGGATGAACATGAGTTTTATTATTCGGATATCATAGGATGTACAGTTTTTGATGATACAGATACTCCTATCGGTCGAGTAATTAATATCTTTGAGACTGGCGCCAATGATGTGTGGGTTGTTAAAGGAGATAAAGAGTATCTTATTCCATACATTGAAGATGTGGTTAAAGATATAGATGTGGAAGGTAAATCAATTAAAATTACACCTATGGAAGGATTGTTAGATTAATGAAAATTGATTATTTAACGTTATTTCCAGAAATGTTTGATGGTGTGCTGAATCATTCGATTTTGAAACGCGCTCAAGATAAAGAAATTATTGATGTAAATACAATAAATTTTCGAGATTATTCAATCAACAAACATAATCAAGTGGATGATTACCCATTTGGCGGTGGGCAAGGCATGGTGTTAAAACCTGAGCCTGTTTTTAATGCTATGGAAGATTTAAAAAGAGATGACGATACGCGTGTGATATTAATGTGTCCTCAAGGTAAACCTTTTACTCAAGAGATAGCTCAAGAGTTAAGTAAATCGCAACATATTGTATTTATTTGTGGTCATTATGAGGGCTATGATGAACGAATCAGAGAGCATCTTGTTTCTGATGAAATTTCTATGGGAGATTATGTGCTTACAGGTGGAGAGTTACCTGCAATGACTATGACTGATGCAATTGTGCGCTTGATTCCTGGAGTGTTAGGCAATGAAGCTTCCCATCAAGATGATTCATTTTCAGATGGATTATTAGAATTTCCTCAATATACAAGACCAAGAGAATATAAAGAAATGAAGGTGCCGGATGTCTTATTATCCGGAAATCACGCTCACATTGAACAATGGAGACATGAACAAAAATTGATTCGCACTTACGAAAAACGACCGGATCTTTTAGAAAATTATGAGCTCAGTCAAAAAGATAAAGAAATTTTAGAAACGTACAAAAAGCAATTGAAAAACAAGTAGCGTTATGCTAACATAATTTAAGTGTGAAAAAACACTAAAAATCACTATGATCCGCTGCTATACTTTTGTCTAGGCAAGAACATAGCTTGAAGGAGAGAATTTATAATGAGTAATCATAAGTTAATCGAAGCAGTAACTAAATCACAATTACGTACTGACTTACCTACTTTCCGTTCTGGTGACACTTTACGTGTACACGTTCGTATCGTAGAGGGTTCACGTGAACGTATCCAAGTCTTCGAAGGTGTTGTAATTAAACGCCGTGGTGGAGGAATTTCTGAAACTTTCACAGTTCGTAAAATTTCTTCAGGTGTAGGTGTGGAAAGAACATTCCCATTACACACTCCAAAAATTGAAAAAATCGAAGTTAAACGTCGCGGTAAAGTACGTCGTGCTAAATTATACTACTTACGTAGTTTACGTGGTAAAGCTGCTAGAATCCAAGAAATTCGTTAATCAGCAAACTCGACATTTTCAACACAAGTTATTTGTAACTTGTAATAAAGATAAAGCTTTCAAACATCTTAATCAAAGGTGTTTGAAAGCTTTTTTGTTTCATTTGAATGTTAAGTACTTACAAAATCGTATAAATAAAACACACCATTGTCTTTAAGAATGATATGCCTCCTAAAAGTTGGACTGAAAATCTAAAATTAGGGGCGGACATTTTATAAGTAAATATTACAAATTTTAAATCAAGTTAAAAATAGTTCAAGACTATTTAAATGAATGTCTAAGAATGTCATATTTATACAAAATAACCCATCAACAACTCTGTTGATGGGCAATATTCTAACTTATATTTAATTATTACAATTTAACATTCACTAAAAGGAAATCATTTTCCTCTTAAAAACAGAATTAATATAATAAATCCTGCAACAATATAGTAAAATAATAAAAAATATATCGCATGTATTGGATTGTTGTCTACAATAATTCCTTTATTCCAAATTACTTTAGATATTGTGTACAGACATACAAAAGCCAATGGAAATGCGAATAATATGTATTTTTTCAAAGAACCACATCCTATTTCACTTTACTATTGGCATATCTACTACATTCATCATAAGTCCATGTCAAACTAGCTGCTAATCCAACTACAGTACCTTTACCGCCTAATTTCAATATTATTTTAGCTGCTTTTTGCCAACTTCCTGTAGTCATTGCGTCAATTAAAGTACCCGTAGCAGACACACCTAATATTTCAGGAATTTTATTGTAAAGGCAACCATTACGTACTTTCAGCCATTTCTTCGCATGTTTTTGTTCTGCTGGACTTGCATTTGGCGCATCATCTCCATAATTACCGGCGGCTCTTGATGCTGTTCCGCTATGTTTATATTGATTTGCATCTTGATCTGACAAAAGTAGTCCTTTTTTACTTAACCCATTTATTATTTCTGATTAATATTTGTTATTTTGCAAATTATTCACAATGGTAGATTTTTGATATCCTAAAATTTTACCTTCTGACTTTATTGAAGACTGTTCAAACGTAACCTGTAATGCTTGTGCTAATTCATCGACTTCTTTTTGATTATATTTATGCCCTTCCTCAGCTTTAGAAGAAAATGGAGAAACTACAGTTAATGCTAATACAAACGACAGCAAAGAGATTACAAATCTTGACAATAGTTTATTCATTTTTACAAACAAAACCAAAACTACAATCTTGGTATTTTGTGATACATTTTACTTTTATCATATTGTATAGTTAGGTTTTGTATTATTTCCTATATGTCTGAGTTAAGTTCTTAAACGTCCTATATTAGTTTTTGACTGTTGTTTTAAATAATATTATAAATTAATGTCCAAGCGTTATTTATCACCTGAGAGTTCGCTTTGACTATGTGTAGCATGACCTAGAAAGAAGTATATATGTTCAAAGAGAATCACATATTTCAAAGTATGTCTAAAAAAGGTAACTGGCTATATAATTTTTATAATAATACTAGAATTAAGTCAAAATTTAAAGACTTGTCTCCTAAACAACATTGGAAACAAATCTTTAAAATAACATACTGAACTAAGGTACAACTTTTGGGATTCAATACATAAGTTAACGCAGTTCAAATCAAAATGATTAAACTTTATTTTTTTCTTACTTTTTTAGTAAACATGATACTTAAAATGACTCCAATGATACTTAAAATAATTAACCAATAAAAATGTGACGGTGTGTAAGTCAATCTAATCGTTGTTTGTCCAGCTTTAGCTGGAATTGTAGTCATAATTCCGTTACCTTTTTTTACATCTAAAGGCTTACCGTTGGCTCTAGCTTGCATGCCATTTTCATAAGCTATAGGTAACACGATATATCCGTTATCGTTTTTATTTTTAGTAATCGTATAACCATTTCTCTCTTTTTTTACTTTTACTGAATGTAATTGTTTAGAAGCTTTTTTAAGTGTGTGATAATTTTCCCCATAAATTCCTTTAATCTTAAATCTATACGTACCTTCAGACATATGAATATTAAGTTTGTCTGAAGCTTTCACACGCATTGTTACAGGTGATACCACACGTCGATATTTATATGACAACGCATTTCGATTTTGACTATATTCATTTACGCCAATACTATGTTCCTTATCAGGAGTGAGCATTTCAACATCCATTTCGAGATACATGTCTTTATACTTTTTAGTTAAAGAATGAGGTAATGTGAGTTGAACGCCTCCATTATTTTTATCTACCTTTAGCTGATTTTTCTTTTTCCATTGTGAATCTTTTAATTGTAGTTGAGCATCATTTAATAGATTTTTATTAGGGCTAAACGTAGTGTTAACACTTTTCGTATTATTATCGAATACCACACCTTGAAGCATCGCTTGTTCTCTATCTAGAGGTGAGTTTAAGTTATTAGAATCATAGACTTTATGCGTAATGTGTGCGCTTGGATAAGAAATCGTATTCTTTGAGTGAATCCATTGATCTTTCCCATCTTTGATAAGATCTTTCTTTTTAAATCCATAAGGCATGTTTAAGTCATTAGGATGTCTTAATCTATCTTGTACATTCCATAAAGCCATCAAATTCGCTCGATTACCTAAATAGCGATATGTACTATTTTTATCTACAGGCATGTTGATTTGCATTGTTTTATCATAGTATTTTAAAATTTGACCGTTGAAAATGCTTGAATATAAAGATGTACCATTGTAGTGATATATAAATGGTGAGTTAAGTGCGTAAAATGAAAAATAATCTAATCTTTTCAAAGGATCTAGTTTATCACTAGTCATTTGATTAATTTTATTGTTTAATACTTTACTTCTATAACTTGAATCGTTAATAGTGTCCATCGTAGTTTGGTATGGTTCAATAGTTATTTTTTTTGAATCATTTACCATAATAACTTGTTCAACTAAAAATAGAATAACTAGCCCGATTGCTATCCATTTTCTTTTTAAAAGTGATTTCCTGTATAATAATAAGCCAATAACTATCATTATTATAATTGCAATATACATCCAATTTACAGAGCGATCAGTGTAAGTGATGTAAAAACAGCTATATAAAAATATAGGTATAGCTATAATTAAATAATTCTTTAGAGATAATTCGCTTAAATGTTGTATGAAAAGTGCAATTAAAGCGCCTGATGATAATGCTAAAAAGTAAACCCAACGTCTTTGAGGTAATGAGAATCCATTGAATGCACTATCAAACCATTGTGATAAAGAACCAATGAGTAGTAACCAAGTTGCAATGGCGAATAACTTATAATAATAATGTTGATATAGCTTGAATGAAAATAACGCAATAATTACAATAATAGAAATTGTTATATAAAAACCATCAGTAAATATATTATAATTTTTTTCAAATAAATTGGTTAAAAAGGTAATTCCAAATTTAGGATTCTGTGATCTATCATTATTTAAAAATGAAGAAACACCAGTATAAAGACCAAATAAACTTGATAAAACACTTAATAAAGTAGCGATAACTAATATGTAAAATTTTTGCCAACGATTAACAATATCTTGCGGATGTACTGCAAGGAGGCGATAAATAAAATAAAATCCTAATACAACCGCTTCATAATAACTAAAATAGAAATTAGTGAATAGTGTAAATGTAATTGCAAAGATAAACCATCCTAACTTGCGCTCTCTAAAAAATCTTTCCATAGCCCAAATTGACATAGGTAGCATGATAAGTAAGTTACCATAAAATGACCAAGTAAAATTATAATATGTCATAACGGTAGACATGCCATACAAAATAGTTGCAATAAACATAGGTGCGGGTTTGAATTTCAAATACATAAACAAATAAAAAGTAAAAATCAAAGTAATTACAGTTCGCACATATGCCATAACAAGTTGATTAGTTGGCCAAAAGCTAATGTCATGTGGATTAATATGAATAGTATGTTCAAGTCCCCAAATACATGCAAAATTGATCCACATAAGTGGTGACATTGAGTAGTAATATGCTAATGATTTCACATAATCTCCACCCAAACCAAAAGAGGCATCATAGAACCCTTTAAAAGAAGCAAAATGTTCATACAGATACATTTGGAAAGGCATCATTTGCCTAAAACCATCACCACTTCCACTGAAAACGTCGCCTTTTGTCATGTATTGATAGATAAATGGAAAGTAGAGTATTAATGAAAGGATACAGCTTAATATTAGGATAGATAGAAATCGCCTTTTAGGTGTTTGCCAAAACTTTTTAATCACGGTGAATCCTCATCTTTCTTTTTATTGAATTCGTATATCTTATATATATCATACTAAAAATAATACTTATAAATGAAATAAATATCATTGTTTTCCAATAAGGGGGCTGATATTTAATAATTATAGTTTGATCATTCTTGTTTACTGGAACACCAGTCATCATATAATTTACTTTGTGGATGTTAACTTGACGGCCGTCAATATAAGCACGCATACCAGCTCGATAAGGAATATTTATGGTAGCTAAACCTTTAGAGTGTTGACCGAGATTCACTTTCACACCATTTTTAATATCATTGTAATCCATATTAAAGTTTGCATTATGATGTGCAGTTTTGAGTGTCTTATAATTTTCTCCACTGAGATTGAGTAACTTAAATTTGAAACCGCCATTTGGAGATAATTTAATAGAAATATTGCCGTTTTTATCAGGTTGGGTCCGATAAAGTTGTGTGTTTATCCCAGTTTTGTAGACTGAATTATTATAAAGACGGTTATTAAAGTAATTATTAACATTTACAGTGTAATTACTGTCTGGATTACCTCGTTTAATATATAAAGTTATATAAAAGTCCTGATATTGCTTACGGATTTTTTTAGGTATATGAATGTTAACAATTCCTATATTATTTTTAACTTCTAACTGATTATTTCCTTTACTTTTAATATTCTTAGTAGTTATACGTGCATGTTTTAGTAAATTCTTACTTTGAGAATTGAAATCTTTGCCATTTGAATCTACAATCGCTCCTTTAAGCATTGCATGTTCACGGTCTATCGGTGTTTTTAAGCTTTGACTATTATATAGGTTATTAGTCACTTTAACGCTAGGTAAATTAAGCTGATTTTCATATATGTCATATTGGCCGCTCGATTTCACTTTTTTGAAGTAAGTAGGTATATTATTTTGATATTTTTTTAACATTACATATTTAATTGAGAATAAACTATCGATATTTTGTCTAGCATTAGTCGATTGATAACGACTAAGTGATTCCTCTGCTAAATTAATTTTCAAAGCATCATAATAGAAATCCAAGATATTGTGATGAAAGATACTTGAATAGAGACTCAAACCTTTAAAGTTTTGATACATCGGCGTATTGTCCTGCTCGTTAACCCGCCAATCAATACGTTGGTCATCCTTCTTACTATTCTTCATTTCTTTAACTAATGCTCTTTGTAAATCAGAGCTATATAGACTTGAATTCGCATAAAATGTATTCGCACGATCCTGATGGTCTTGGAAGTAAATTTGATTTTTTATAAAAACAAAACTCACCATCATACTTAAGGCAACAATTGAAATGATATAAATATATGTAAGTTGTATGCGAACCTTTCTCTCTTTTAAAAATAAAATTAATAATCCAATAATTGAAACTACCGGTACAAGTATTAACCATGGTAAGAATTTATGATAACAATAGGCGCTAATATAAATAATGAGTTGGGCGATCAAACTTGTAGTGATATATGATTTAACACTCACCGTTCTAAAGTACTTTACATATAGTCCGATTAATAAAGATGATGAAAAGGCTAAAATAAAATGCCAACGCTTCTGAGGTGCTGAAAATCCATTAAAAATTTGATCTATAAGTGGTATAAAAGTAAATATGATGAGTACTACGGTCATCAGTGCAAATAATCGATAATAGTAGTGTCTATATAATTTAAAGGTTAATATACTTTGAATTGTTAAAAATAAAATGACGATAAGATAGTTATCGAAGAATATGTTTGTATTAATATTCAGATGCTCAAAAGTTGGAACATTTCCAGAGAATGATACCCGTCTATTGTTTACGAAACTTTGTACGCTGTGAAAGAAAATAAATAAGCTATTTCCTAAAGCTAATACTGCTGGGATAAGTAAAGTGCACAAGGTTCTTATTCGTGTTGAATCATCATCAGGATGCCTAAACATGATTCTAATTAAGCCATAAACACTAGCAATAATTAAAAAATAGTAAGCAAAATAGAAATTATTTATTAATACTAATGTAATAGTTAAGATTAACAGACCACTTTTACGTTGTTGAATTGACTTTTCCATGGCCAATAAAAGTAAAGGTAACCAAATAAACACATCACTGAAAAATGGCCAATAAGCTGTAAATCTGAAATAGAGTGGTGAGATTACAAATAAAAATGCGGTAAATATACTCAAAATTTTATTTTTAAAAATGTATTGAGCATATAAAAATGTACAATAAAGCGCAATCGTCCCCTTAAAAATTGAGACGATTAAAGCGTTATTCATCCAAAACATCACTTGATGTGTATCTAAAGATATGAATAATTTTACAAACGAAATAATTAGAACATTAATGATAAATAATAAATTTGTTGAAAAATAATAACTTAAATCAGTGAAGAAATCCCCACCTAAGCCAAAGTTAGACGCATAAAATAGATTCCCTTGATGCCACTGATTGTAAAGATACATTTGTATTGGAACCATTTGTTCCATGCCATCATTTGGACCAGTTGATAAAATACCATCGTGATAAAAACGATATACGACATAACTATGTCCAATAAGTGATAGCACTATAAATAATACGGTATAACTTAAAACTCTTTTCATTAATTACTCCTAAATAACTTGATGCTTGTTATCTAATTCTCTTATTAGTTATTTAAATTGTAGGCGATAGCGTCAATGAATGAAAGTGATTTTGTTTAAGATATGTGATGTTTACACAAACTTAAATTTTGAGTTATTTAATGTTGTTATTCATTTTTAAAAATAAAAGATAAGCATGTTACACTTAAAGTGGTTGTATAAACAGAATTAAAGTATAATTAATAAGTCGAATTAATTATACGATTATTATAAAATGAACATGAAAGTAAGGTGATATTAATGGCGATACAATGGTATCCAGGACATATGGCGAAAGCTAAAAGAGAAGTGAGTGAGCAACTCAAAAAGGTTGATGTAGTATTTGAGTTAGTTGATGCTCGTATTCCATATAGTTCTAGAAATCCTATGATCGATGAAGTTATTAAACAAAAACCGCGAGTGGTTATTTTAAATAAAAAAGACATGACTAACTTAAAAGAATTAGAAAAGTGGGAAGGATTCTTTAAGGAACAAGGGTTCTTTCCGGTAGCAGTTGATGCTAAACATGGTAAAAATTTAAAAAATGTAGAGGCTGAAGCAATAAAAGCTACGAAAGAAAAATTTGAACGTGAAAAGGAGAAAGGGCTTAAACCGAGAGCGATACGTGCAATGATTGTTGGTATTCCAAATGTCGGGAAATCAACTTTAATTAATAAATTGGCAAAACGTAGTATTGCAGAAACAGGTAATAAACCAGGTGTTACTAAACAACAACAGTGGATTAAAGTTGGGAAATCACTTCAATTGTTAGATACACCAGGAATATTATGGCCTAAATTTGAGGACGAGGAAGTCGGTAAGAAATTAAGTTTGACTGGTGCAATCAAGGATAGCATCGTTCATTTAGATGAAGTAGCAATTTATGGCTTAAACTTCATGTTTGAACATGATTTAGAAGGTCTCAGACAACATTACAATATAGATGTAGACAAAGATGCAGAAATTTTAGAGTGGTTTGATGCGATTGGTCGTAGGAGAGGCCTTCTTCAAAAAGGTAATGAAGTAGATTATGAATCAGTCATTGAATTAATCATTAATGATATGAGAAATGCTAAGATAGGTACATATTGTTTTGATATTTTAAAAGAAATGAAGAGTGACTTATAAATGACATCAACAATTAAAGAAATACGTGATCAACTTGCATTAATTCAATCTATAGAAGAACTTGAAGCGCATGTAGCTAATAAAGATACCCGAAAAGGAGTTCAAAAAGCTATAGAATCACGTAAAAAGTATTTAATCAAACAACAAGAACTAGAAAACAATTATATTAGTATGAATCACTACGAAAATGAAATATTGAATCATGACAACGAGGCATTAATATGTGGAATCGATGAGGTAGGACGAGGACCACTCGCTGGTCCTGTTGTTGCTTGTGCAGTCATATTAAATAAAGGCCATCATTATCTTGGGTTAAATGACTCTAAAAAGGTACCAGCTAAACAGCGCTTAATTTTAAATGAAGAATTGAAAAATAATGTTACGAGTTACGCTTATGGAATTGCAACTCCACAAGAAATTGATGACTTGAATATTTATAAAGCTACACAGGTAGCCATGCAAAGAGCGATTAATCAATTAAGTATTCAACCTACACATTTACTTATTGATGCAATGAAACTCGATAATGATATTCCTCAAACATCAATTATAAAAGGAGATGCTAAAAGTGTTTCAATTGCTGCAGCTAGTATTATGGCGAAAGAATATCGTGATAATTATATGAAAGAACTAGCTAATGATTATCCTAATTACGGATTTGAAAAAAATGTTGGATATGGTACTAAACAGCATTTAGAGGCAATTGACACATTTGGTGTAATAAATGAACATCGCAAATCCTTTGAACCTATCAAGTCGATGTTAAAATAATTTGAATTTTAATTTAATTGCAAAAAATATGGTCTTTCAGTTTACAATAGCGCTTTCATTTTTTATAATTAAAAGGGAACTTAACCTAAGAAACAGGAGGATGGAAGATGAATATCCACGAGTATCAAGGTAAAGAAATATTTCGTTCTATGGGCGTAGCCGTTCCAGAAGGACGAGTAGCATTCACTGCTGAAGAAGCGGTGGAAAAAGCGAAAGAATTAGATTCAGATGTATATGTGGTTAAAGCACAAATACACGCTGGGGGTAGAGGTAAAGCAGGCGGTGTAAAAATTGCTAAATCACTTTCTGAAGTTGAAACTTACGCTAATGAATTATTAGGGAAACAATTAGTTACTCACCAAACAGGACCTGAAGGTAAAGAAGTTAAACGCTTATATATCGAACAAGGTTGCGATATTCAGAAAGAATATTATGTTGGTTTCGTAATTGACCGTGCAACAGACAAAGTTACTTTAATGGCGTCTGAAGAGGGTGGTACTGAGATTGAAGAAGTGGCAGCTAAGACACCTGAGAAAATCTTTAAAGAAACAATCGACCCAGTTGTAGGTTTATCTCCTTATCAAGCACGTCGTATTGCTTTCAACATTAATATTCCTAAAGAATCTATTGGTAAAGCAACTAAATTCTTAATAGCACTTTATAACGTGTTCATTGAAAAAGATTGCTCTATCGTAGAAATTAATCCACTAGTAACTACTGGTGACGGACAAGTATTAGCTCTAGACGCTAAATTAAACTTCGACGATAATGCATTATTTAGACATAAAGATATCGTTGAATTACGTGATTTAGAAGAAGAAGATCCTAAAGAAATCGAAGCATCTAAATATGACTTATCATATATCGCTTTAGACGGTGATATCGGTTGTATGGTTAACGGTGCAGGTTTAGCTATGGCAACAATGGATACTATTAATCATTTTGGTGGAAATCCAGCTAACTTCTTAGATGTTGGTGGCGGTGCTACTAAAGAAAAAGTTACTGAAGCTTTCAAAATCATTTTAGGTGATGACAATGTTAGAGGTATCTTTGTAAATATCTTTGGTGGAATTATGAAATGTGACGTTATCGCAGAAGGTATCGTAGCAGCAGTTAAAGAAGTAGAATTAACTTTACCATTAGTAGTACGTTTAGAAGGTACAAATGTTGAGCGCGGTAAAGAAATCTTAAACGACTCAGGTTTAGCAATTGAACCAGCAGCTACTATGGCTGAAGGTGCACAAAAAATCGTTAAACTTGTTAAAGAAGCGTAAGGAAAGGATGGGAGCACTAAGATGAGTGTATTTATTGATAAAAATACGAAAGTAATGGTACAAGGTATCACAGGGTCTACTGCCCTTTTCCATACAAAACAAATGCTTGATTATGGAACACAAATTGTCGCAGGGGTAACACCAGGTAAAGGTGGACAAGTTGTAGAAGGTGTTCCTGTTTATAATACAGTTGAAGAAGCTAAAAATGAAACTGGCGCTAACGTATCAGTTGTATATGTTCCAGCACCATTTGCTGCAGATTCAATTTTAGAAGCAGCTGAAGCTGAATTAGATATGGTTATCTGTATTACTGAACATATTCCAGTTGTGGATATGGTTAAAGTTAAACGTTATTTACAAGGACGTAAGACACGTTTAGTAGGACCAAACTGCCCAGGTGTTATTACGGCAGATGAGTGTAAAATCGGAATTATGCCTGGTTACATCCATAAAAAAGGTCACGTAGGTGTTGTATCTCGTTCAGGTACTTTAACTTATGAAGCCGTACATCAATTAACTGAAGAAGGCATCGGTCAAACAACGGCTGTTGGTATCGGTGGTGACCCAGTTAATGGTACAAACTTCATTGATGTATTAAAAGAATTCAATGAAGATCCTGAAACTAAAGCAGTAGTAATGATTGGTGAAATTGGTGGTACTGCTGAAGAAGAAGCTGCACAATGGATTAAAGATAATATGAATAAACCAGTAGTAGGATTTATTGGTGGTCAAACTGCACCTCCAGGAAAACGTATGGGACACGCTGGTGCAATTATCTCTGGTGGTAAAGGTACTGCAGATGAAAAAATCAAAACATTAAATGATTGTGGTGTTGAAACTGCAGATACACCATCAGAAATTGGTACAACTTTAATCGAAGCAGCTAAAAAAGCTGGAATCTATGATGAATTATTAACAGTTGATAAATAATTGATAGATTTTTATTAGACTCGAACCTTTAATTAGGTTCGAGTTTTTTTATAGTCTTAGTGGAAGTGATATATATAATAGTAGAAACTCGTCACCGTTTAATGAATGATGAGTTTGGAAAATTACTCCTTACAATCACATTAAATTTAACACTTATATGTCTTTAAATAGTAATAACCAACTGGGTTAAATTGAGCTATAATACTTCTAAAGGAGTAATGCATAGTGATTCAACACACTTTATTGAAGCTCTATTGGGCTAATTTCGCCACAACGCAAGTTCATCAATTTATTAAAGAATATCCAGAAGTTATTTCAGAAAACGCACTAATTCAAAATAAGATGATTGAGGATTGGGCTAAAAGACAAACCTCATCCACAGTCAGGAGAAAATTGAGCTTATTTAAATCACTTAATACAGAAGTTATATTTCAAGAAATGACTAAAATGAACCTCAAATATTTAACTTACTTTGATAAACATTATCCTCAATTACTTAAAGAAATTTATGATTTCCCATATGTAATTTTTTATAAAGGAAATAAACAACTATTTAATTGTCCTCATACTTTAGCTGTTATAGGCTCAAGAAAGTCAACCTTATATACAACTCAAGCTTTGGAATATCTTTTCCCATCATTTAAATCACTAAAAATGACGATTATTTCAGGATTAGCATATGGTGCAGATAGTATAGCTCACCAAGTCGCACTAAAAAATAAACTTCCAACAATAGGCGTTCTTGGCTTCGGCCATTCATATCATTATCCTAAATCATCTTTAAAGACAAGAGAGAATATCGAACGAAAAGGACTAGTTATAAGTGAGTATCCACCTCATTCTCCCATAACCAGATATAAATTTCCTGAAAGAAATAGATTGATTAGTGGACTCGCTCGGGGTCTATTAATTACAGAAGCAGAGAAAATAAGCGGTAGTCAAATAACAGTAGACTGCGCTTTAGAACAAAACCGGAATGTATATGTTTTACCAGGATCAATGTTTAATCCTATGACCAAAAGTAATTTACTTAGACTTCAAGAGGGGGCACAAGTCGTTTTAGATGAATGTAGTATTCTTTCAGACTACATTTTCTAAAATACTTTTGAATATACCTCTATTTATAGTGAATGACATGTATTAAATTAGTTAAAGTTTTATGTGACAAAATTAATAATATTTGTAACAAAATGTGAATTTAAAAATTAAAACGTTGACAAACACAAAATTAAGCGTTTATCATTTATCTTTAGTAATTCAATTTGCAAGGGGGAAATCACTTTGGCGGATAATTTAGTCATAGTTGAGTCGCCTGCAAAAGCTAAAACCATTGAAAAATATTTAGGAAAAAGATACAAAGTTATCGCTTCAATGGGACACGTACGTGACTTGCCTAGAAGTCAAATGGGTGTCGATACTGAAGATAACTATGAACCAAAATATATTACAATTCGCGGTAAAGGTCCGGTTGTTAAAGATTTAAAGAAATATGCTAAAAAAGCTAAAAAAGTTTTTCTCGCTAGTGACCCCGACCGTGAAGGTGAAGCGATTGCCTGGCATTTATCAAAAATTTTAGAACTAGAAGACTCAAAAGAAAACAGAGTAGTATTCAATGAAATTACAAAAGATGCGGTAAAAGATAGTTTCAAACACCCTAGAGGTATTGAAATGGATTTAGTTGATGCTCAGCAAGCACGTCGTATTCTAGATAGACTCGTGGGTTATAATATCTCTCCTGTATTATGGAAGAAAGTTAAAAAAGGTTTATCTGCAGGACGTGTTCAGTCAGTAGCTCTTCGTTTAGTTATCGACCGAGAAAATGAAATACGTAATTTCAAACCAGAAGAATATTGGACTATTGAAGGGGAATTTAGATATAAAAAGTCTAAATTTAATGCTAAGTTCCTCCATTATAAAAATAAACCTTACAAATTAAATACAAAAGAAGACGTTGAGAAAATTACAACAGCTCTTGATGGAGATCAATTTGAAATTACGAATGTAAATAAGAAAGAAAAAACACGTAATCCAGCTAACCCATTTACTACTTCAACCCTTCAACAAGAAGCTGCACGTAAGTTAAACTTCAAAGCTCGTAAAACTATGATGTTAGCGCAGCAACTATATGAAGGTATTGATTTAAAACGTCAAGGTACTATCGGTTTGATTACTTACATGCGTACTGATTCTACACGTATATCAGACTCTGCAAAGTCAGAAGCTCATAACTATATTACTGATAAATATGGTAAAGAATATGTGTCTAAACGTAAGGCAACCGGTAAACAAGGTGACCAAGATGCCCATGAAGCGATTAGACCTACAAGTACTTTAAGAACTCCAGATGAAATGAAACCTTATTTAACTAGAGATCAACATCGTCTGTATAAATTAATTTGGGAACGTTTTGTGGCAAGCCAAATGGCTCCTGCAATTTTGGATACTATTGCACTCGATGTTACTCAAAATGATATTAAATTTAGAGCAAATGGTCAGACTATAAAATTCAAAGGTTTCATGACACTATATGTTGAAGCTAAAGATGATAAAGAAAATGATAAAGAAAATAAACTTCCTAAATTAGAGGAAGGCGATAAAGTTACAGCAACTCAAATTGAACCTGCACAACACTTTACTCAACCGCCTCCACGTTATACAGAAGCACGTTTAGTTAAGACACTAGAGGAACTTAAAATAGGAAGACCTTCAACTTATGCTCCGACAATAGATACTATTCAAAAGCGTAACTACGTTAAATTAGAAAGTAAACGATTCGTACCAACAGAACTTGGCGAAATTGTTTATGAACAAGTCCAAGAGTACTTCCCAGAAATTATTGATGTAGAGTTTACTGTTAACATGGAAACTTTATTAGATAAAATAGCTGAGGGAGATACGAATTGGCGTAAAGTAGTTGGTGATTTTTATAATAGTTTCAAGCAAGATGTTGAACGTGCTGAAGAGGAAATGGAAAAAATAGAGATTAAAGACGAACCAGCTGGAGAAGATTGTGAAGTCTGTGGTTCACCTATGGTTATTAAAATGGGAAGATATGGTAAGTTTATGGCTTGTTCTAATTTCCCTGATTGTCGAAATACTAAAGCTATAGTTAAATCTATCGGAGTAACATGTCCTAAATGTAATGAGGGTGAAGTAGTTGAACGGAAATCCAAGAAGAATAGAATATTTTACGGATGCTCTCAATACCCTGATTGTGACTTCATTTCTTGGGATAAACCAGTAGGAAGAGAATGTCCTAAATGTAACCACTACTTAGTAGATAAGAAAAAAGGTAGAAGTAGCCAGGTCGTTTGTTCTAACTGTGATTACAAGGAAGAAGTTCAAAAATAGATTAAATTAAATTAGGAGGAAAATGATGACTCAAACAGTTAATGTCGTTGGAGCTGGATTGGCAGGTTCTGAAGCGGCATATCAGTTAGCTCAGCGTGGTGTAAAAGTTAATTTAATTGAAATGAGACCAGTGAAACAAACTCCAGCTCATCACACTGATAAATTTGCTGAACTTGTATGTTCTAATTCACTAAGAGGTAATTCTCTGACAAATGCAGTGGGTGTGCTTAAAGAAGAAATGAGACGTCTGGACTCTCTAATTATTCAAGCAGCTGATAAAGCACGTGTCCCAGCTGGGGGAGCTCTAGCTGTAGATAGACACGATTTTGCTGGTTATATCACTGATACGCTTCGTAATCATCCCAATATAACAGTATTAAATGAGGAAGTTAATCATATTCCTGAAGGATACACAATTATAGCTACAGGTCCACTAACGACAGAACACTTAGCTCAAGAAATAGTTGATATTACAGGTAAAGATCAACTTTACTTTTATGATGCAGCGGCACCGATTGTAGAAAAAGATACAATAGACATGAACAAAGTTTACTTAAAATCTCGTTATGACAAAGGTGAAGCTGCTTATCTTAATTGTCCTATGACAGAAGAAGAATTTAATAGATTTTATGATGCTGTATTAGAAGCTGAAGTAGCACCCGTCAATGAATTTGAAAAAGAAAAATATTTCGAAGGATGTATGCCTTTTGAAGTAATGGCTGAAAGAGGTCGTAAAACTTTACTATTTGGTCCAATGAAACCTGTAGGACTTGAGGACCCTAAAACAGGTAAACGTCCATATGCAGTTGTACAATTGAGACAAGATGATGCAGCAGGAACACTTTACAATATCGTAGGGTTCCAAACACATTTAAAATGGGGCGCGCAAAAAGAAGTTATACGTCTTATTCCTGGATTAGAGAATGTGGATATCGTGAGATATGGTGTGATGCACCGTAATACATTTATCAACTCTCCTGACGTTTTAAATGAAAAATACGAGCTTGAGGGTCATGAGCATCTTTATTTTGCAGGTCAAATGACTGGTGTAGAAGGTTATGTAGAAAGTGCGGCAAGCGGTTTGGTTGCGGGAATTAATCTCGCTCATAAACTTGCTGGTAAAGGAGAAGTTATTTTCCCTAGAGAGACGATGATAGGAAGTATGGCCTATTATATTTCTCATGCTAAAAATGAGAAAAACTTCCAACCTATGAATGCTAATTTCGGCTTATTACCATCATTAGAAAAGCGAATTAAAGATAAAAAAGAAAGATATGAAGCTCAAGCAAATAGAGCGCTCGAATATCTAGATAATTATAAACAAACACTTTGATGAGCATAATAGTTCAACTGGGTAGTAAAATAATTACTACCTAGTTTTTTTATGGAATGATTCGATTGTTTTGTGGTGAATAGGTAATATTTAAATCTTGCATTATAGGTTTAATAATTCAAGGTTTTATAAATTCTTTTTGACATTAATTCTCTAAAGATTTTGAATTGATTACCAAATTACTGTATGCCCTATCATTCATATGCTACAATGCAATATGATGGAGGGGAATTATATTGAATGAAATCCAAAAAACATTTTTATACATGTTGAAGGTAGAAAGAAATTTTTCAGAATATACTTTGAAATCCTATCATGATGATTTGATTCAATTTAATGACTTTTTAGTTAGTGAACATTTAGATTTAGCTACATTTGAATATAAAGATGCTCGAAATTATTTATCATTTTTATATTCACATAATTTAAAAAGAACGACAGTATCGAGAAAAATTTCTACTTTACGTACTTTTTATGAATATTGGATGACTCAAGATGAATCAATAGTTAACCCCTTTGTTCAACTTGTACACCCTAAGAAAGAACAGTACCTTCCTCAATTCTTCTATGAAGAAGAAATGGAAGCTTTATTTCAAACTGTGGAGCAAGATAGTAAAAAGGGCATACGAGATAGGGTTATTATTGAATTATTATATGCAACAGGAATACGTGTGTCTGAATTAGTTAATATCAAAATTAAAGATATAGATATGAATTTACCTGGAGTGAAAGTTTTAGGTAAAGGAAATAAAGAACGTTTCATTCCCTTTGGTGAATTTTGTAAGCAGAGTATTGAAAGATATTTAGACGAATTTCAACCTAGAAAAACTAATGACCATGAATATCTTATAGTTAATATGAATGGTGCGCCTATTACTGAACGTGGTGTGAGGTATGTTCTCAATGATGTAGTTAAACGCACTGCTGGTGTCACAGATATACACCCCCATAAACTCAGACATACGTTTGCAACGCATTTATTAAATCAAGGTGCTGATTTGAGGACAGTTCAATCTCTTTTAGGTCATGTTAATTTATCAACGACAGGCCGCTATACTCATGTTTCAAATCAACAACTTCGCAAGGTTTATTTAAATGCACATCCTCGAGCAAAAAAAGGAGAGTAAGTTATGAGTAATACTTTACATGCAACAACTATTTACGCTGTACGTCATAATGGAGAAGCTGCAATGGCAGGTGATGGCCAGGTTACTCTTGGACAACAAGTTATTATGAAACAAACTGCTAGAAAAGTTAGACGTTTATATGAAGGGAAAGTGTTAGCAGGATTTGCTGGTAGTGTTGCTGATGCATTCACGCTTTTCGAAAAGTTTGAAACAAAACTACAACAATTTAGCGGTAATTTAGAACGTGCGGCAGTTGAATTAGCACAAGAATGGCGTGGAGATAAGCAGTTAAGACAATTAGAAGCAATGCTTATTGTTATGAATAAAGATGCAATTCTTGTTGTAAGTGGTACAGGCGAAGTTATTGCGCCAGATGATGATCTTATCGCTATTGGGTCTGGAGGCAATTATGCTTTAAGTGCTGGTCGAGCGCTTAAAAGACATGCTTCACAACTTTCGGCTAAAGAAATGGCTTATGAAAGCTTGAAAGTTGCTGCAGACATCTGCGTATTTACTAATGATAATATTATCGTTGAAACATTGTAGTTGAATTGCATAATGTGATTTTATTTTTAAGAATTAGGAAATGAATCTTAGTTACAAAGTAACAAGATGGAGGAATGTTATATATGGATACAAATGGAATTAAATTGACTCCAAAAGATATCGTATCTAAATTAAATGAATACATTGTTGGACAAGGTGACGCAAAACGTAAAGTAGCGATTGCATTAAGAAATCGTTATAGAAGAAGTTTATTAGATGAAGAAGCTAAACAAGAAATCGCACCTAAAAATATTTTAATGATTGGACCAACTGGGGTAGGTAAAACTGAAATAGCTAGAAGAATGGCTAAAATAGTTGGTGCACCTTTCATTAAAGTTGAGGCTACTAAATTTACTGAAGTAGGTTATGTAGGTCGAGACGTTGAAAGTATGGTAAGAGACTTAGTTGATGTAGCTGTTCGTTTAGTGAAAGAAGAGAAGAAAGCACTCGTCAAAGATGAAGCGATTGCTAAAGCGAATGATAAGCTTGTTAAATTGTTAGTTCCAAGTATGAAGAAGAAGGCTTCTCAAGGAAATAATCCTCTTGAAAATCTTTTCGGAGGTGCAATTCCTAACTTTGGTCAAAATAATGAAGAAGAGGAAGAGCCACCTACTGAAGAAATAAAAACTAAGCGTTCAGAAATTAAGAAGCAATTAGAAGAAGGTAAACTTGAACAAGAAAAAGTAAGAATAAAAGTAGAACAAGATCCAGCAGCTATGGGCATGCTAGGAACGAATCAAAATCAACAAATGCAAGACATGATGAACCAATTGATGCCTAAAAAGAAAGTTGAACGAGAGGTATCTGTTGAAACAGCAAGAAAAATACTTGCTGATGATTATGCTGATGAACTTATAGATCAAGAAACAGCAAACCAAGAGGCTCTAGAGCTTGCAGAACAAATGGGTATTATCTTTATAGATGAAATTGATAAAGTAGCAACAAATAATCAAAATAGTGGTCAAGATGTTTCACGCCAAGGTGTTCAAAGAGATATTTTACCAATCCTTGAAGGTAGCATGATTCAAACCAAGTATGGTACTGTAAATACTGAACACATGCTATTTATTGGTGCTGGTGCGTTTCACGTTTCAAAACCTAGTGATTTGATTCCAGAATTACAAGGTCGTTTCCCAATCAGAGTAGAACTTGAAAGTCTTTCTGTTGACGACTTTGTCAGAATTCTTACAGAGCCTAAGTTATCATTAATTAAGCAATACGAAGCGTTGCTTCAAACTGAAGAAGTGACTGTAAACTTCACTGAAGAAGCGGTCAAACGTTTAGCTGAAATTGCTTACCAAGTCAACCAAGACACTGATAATATTGGTGCTCGTAGATTACACACAATTTTAGAAAAGATGCTTGAAGATTTATCATTCGAAGCACCAAATATGCCACATGCTGTTGTAGACATAACACCACAATATGTTGATGATAAACTAAAAACTATCTCAACGAATAAGGATTTAAGTGCATTTATTTTATAATATAAATAGAAGGAGAAAAATTATGAGCTTATTATCTAAAACTAGAGAATTAAACACGTTATTACAAAAACATAAAGGCATTGCAGTAGACTTTAAAGATGTTGCACAAACGATCAGTAGCGTTACAGTCACAAACGTATTTATCGTATCAAGAAGAGGTAAAATTTTAGGGTCGAGTCTTAACGAGTTATTGAAGAGTGAGCGAATTATCAATATGTTAGAGGAAAGACATATTCCTAGTGAGTATACTGAAAAACTTATGGATGTTAAACAAACACAATCTAACATTGACATTGATAATGTTTTAACAGTGTTCCCTCCTGAAAACAAAGACGTTTTTGTAAACAGTAGAACAACTATTTTCCCTATATTAGGTGGAGGAGAACGACTTGGTACGCTCGTTTTAGGTCGAGTTCAAGATGACTTTAATGAGAACGACCTAGTTTTAGGTGAATACGCTGCAACTGTAATTGGTATGGAAATCTTACGTGAGAAACATAACGAAGTTGAAAAAGAGGCTCGTGATAAAGCTGCAATCACAATGGCTATCAATTCGCTATCTTATTCTGAAAAAGAAGCGATTGAACATATCTTTGAAGAGTTAGGCGGAAATGAAGGTTTACTTATCGCTTCTAAAGTGGCTGACCGTGTTGGTATTACTAGATCTGTTATTGTAAATGCATTACGTAAATTAGAAAGTGCTGGTGTCATTGAATCACGTTCACTAGGTATGAAAGGTACTTTCATCAAAGTTAAAAAAGAAAAATTCTTAGATGAATTAGAAAGAACAAAATAATTAATAAAACATCAAATATAAAAAAAGAGTGTCAGCTATATCATGAGCGATACTCTTTTTATATGTGATCATAAATATTATTCATTGTTCAGACACAAAGGCATTGCGTTTTTGGACAAGTTATGATATATTAATTGACGGCTATTAAGCCAATACACACATAATTAATGTAAATATAGAGGGTGCAAATCTTTGGATTTGTCTTTATATGAGTTAATTATGGAGGTAAATAACCAATAGGAGGAATTTTAAAATGGCAGTAATTTCAATGAAACAATTACTTGAAGCCGGTGTTCACTTCGGTCACCAAACACGCCGTTGGAACCCAAAAATGAAAAAATATATCTTCACTGAAAGAAATGGTATCTATATCATTGACTTACAAAAGACAGTGAAAAAAGTTGAAGAAGCATACAACTTCCTTAAACAAGTATCAGAAGATGGCGGTAAAGTCTTATTCGTAGGTACTAAAAAACAAGCACAAGAATCAGTTAAAGCTGAAGCAGAACGTGCTGGTCAATTCTACGTTAACCAAAGATGGTTAGGTGGAATCTTAACTAACTACAAAACAATCTCTAAACGAATCAAACGTATTTCTGAAATTGAAAAAATGGAAGAAGATGGATTGTTTGAAGTATTACCTAAAAAAGAAGTTGTTGAACTTAAAAAAGAATACGACCGTTTAATTAAATTCTTAGGCGGTATTCGTGATATGAAATCTATGCCTCAAGCATTATTCGTTGTTGACCCTCGTAAAGAGCGCAACGCTATTGCTGAAGCACGTAAATTAAATATTCCTATCGTAGGTATTGTTGACACTAACTGTGATCCAGACGAAATTGATTACGTTATCCCAGCAAACGATGATGCTATCCGTGCCGTTAAATTATTAACAGGCAAAATGGCAGATGCTATCTTAGAAGGTCAACAAGGTGTATCTAATGAAGAAGTAGCTGCAGAACAAAACATCAATTTAGATGAAAAAGAAGAATCTGAACAAGCAGAAACAACTGAAGAAAACACTTCTGTTGAATCAAACTAAGATATAGTTTAAATGGGTGATAAGATACTAATGCTTATCACCTTTTTTTAAAAGTAAAACAAATCGTAATAGAGTATTGGAAATATCACCTAAAATAATGGTAAAATTTGGGTATATCATAAATACAATTATATATTGGAGGAGAAATTAATGGCAATTTCAGCAAAACTTGTTAAAGAATTACGTGAAAAAACAGGCGCAGGTATGATGGATTGTAAAAAAGCGCTAACTGAAACTGATGGTGACATCGATAAAGCAATCGACTACTTACGTGAAAAAGGTATCGCGAAAGCAGCTAAAAAGGCTGACCGTATCGCTGCTGAAGGTCTTGTACACGTAGAAGTTAAAGGAAATGAAGCAGCTATCGTTGAAATCAACTCAGAAACTGACTTCGTTGCTCGTAACGAAGGATTCCAAGAATTAGTTAAAGAAATTGCTAACCAAATTCTTGATAGTAAAGCTGAAACAGTTGACGCTTTATTAGAAACTAAATTATCAAGTGGCAAAACTGTTGATGAAAGAATGAAAGAAGCTATCTCTACAATTGGTGAAAAATTAAGTATCCGTCGTTTTGCTATTAGAACTAAATCTGATAATGACGCTTTCGGTTCTTACTTACACATGGGCGGACGCATTGGTGTGTTAACTGTTGTTGAAGGTACAACTGACGAATCAGCTGCAAAAGATGTAGCTATGCACATCGCTGCAATCAACCCTAAATATGTTTCTTCTGATCAAGTAAGCGAAGAAGAAATCAACCACGAAAAAGAAGTATTAAAACAACAAGCATTAAACGAAGGTAAACCAGAAAACATCGTAGAAAAAATGGTTGAAGGTCGTTTACGTAAATATTTACAAGAAATTTGTGCTGTAGATCAAAACTTCGTTAAAAATCCAGATGAAACAGTTGAAGCATTCTTAAAATCAAAAGGTGGTCAACTTACTGACTTCGTTCGTTACGAAGTAGGCGAAGGTATGGAAAAACGCGAAGAAAACTTCGCTGATGAAGTTAAAGGACAAATGAAATAATCTGTCATAATTTTAACAAGAAAGAAGACACCTATTAAGTTTCCTTTCTAATAGTTTTAGAGCTATAGAAAGGAGCCATCCGTGTCTTCTTTACTTATATATTTTTACATATTTCTACTATAGAGAGGATAAGAAAATGGCTCAAACTTCTAAATATAAACGTGTAGTCTTGAAATTGAGTGGAGAAGCTTTAGCTGGAGATAAGGGATTCGGTATCAATCCAATTATCATCAAAAGTGTAGCGAAACAAGTTGCTGAAGTTGCTAAAATGGACTGTGAAATTGCAGTTATTGTTGGTGGCGGAAACATTTGGAGAGGTAAAACAGGCAGCGATTTAGGAATGGATCGAGGCACTGCTGACTATATGGGCATGTTAGCAACTGTAATGAATGCTTTAGCGTTACAAGATAGTTTAGAACAATTAGATTGTGATACACGTGTTTTAACTTCAATTGAAATGAAACAAGTTGCTGAACCATATATTCGTCGACGTGCAATCAGACATCTAGAGAAGAAGCGCGTAGTTATCTTTGCAGCTGGTATAGGTAACCCTTACTTCTCAACTGATACTACAGCAGCTTTACGAGCAGCTGAAGTTGAAGCAGATGTAATCTTAATGGGTAAAAATAATGTAGATGGTGTTTATTCAGCTGACCCTAAAGTTGATGAAAATGCCGTTAAATATGAACACTTAACTCATATTCAAATGTTACAAGAAGGTTTACAAGTAATGGATTCTACTGCTTCATCATTCTGCATGGACAATAATATTCCATTAAATGTATTCTCAATTATGGAAGAAGGAAATATTAAGCGCGCCGTTATGGGAGAAAAAATCGGTACGCTGATTACAAAATAAATTAGAGGTGTAAAAAATGAGTGACATTATTAAAGATACTAAAGCTAGAATGCAAAAATCTATCGACAACTTATCACGTGAATTAGCTAACATCAGTGCTGGTCGAGCTAATTCAAATTTACTAAATGGTGTAACAGTTGATTACTATGGTGCACCAACACCAGTACAACAATTAGCAAGTATCAATGTTCCTGAAGCACGTTTATTAGTAATTTCACCATATGATAAAACTTCAGTAGATGATATTGAGAAAGCAATCATCGCAGCAAACTTGGGCGTTAACCCAACAAGTGACGGTGAGGTCATCCGAATTTCTGTTCCTGCATTAACAGAAGAAAGACGTAAAGAACTAGTGAAAAACGTTAAAAAAATTGGTGAAGATGCAAAAGTTTCAATTAGAAATATTCGCCGTGACATCAATGATCATCTTAAAAAAGAAGAGAAAAATGGTGACATTACTGAGGATGACTTAAGAAGTCAAACTGATGACGTTCAAAAAGCAACTGATAACTCTATTAAAGAAATAGATCAGTTAGTTGACGATAAAGAACAAGATATCATGTCTGTTTAATCATGGGACTTGTCACTGAGTAGATTAAAATTTATAACTACTCTTCACATGATATTTATAAAGTGTCTAAGAATGAATTAGTGAGCTCGACTTTAGGTCATACTTCTTCAATACTTTATGAATCTTTATGTTTTAATAGTCTAAACTGTACCAAGTAGGACTTTGGTACAGTTTTTTTATTTGCTTATTCAATGGAATAAATGAGTATGATAAAATGGTAGATGATTGTTTAATTAACCTATACAATAAAACAGAGATGATCAGGCTCGGAGGAAAGACCATGTTTAAAAAGCTAAAATATAAAAATAAGACTGAAAATAATCTAAATAATGATTTAGATTTACATAATATTCCTGAACATGTTGCCATCATTATGGATGGAAATGGTCGATGGGCTAAAAAACGTAAAATGCCAAGAATAAAAGGACATTATGAAGGCATGCAAACAATCAAAACAATTACTCGAGAAGCGAGTAATATTGGTATTAAATATTTAACACTTTATGCTTTCTCCACAGAGAATTGGTCTAGACCTGAAAGCGAAGTTAATTATATTATGAATCTGCCTGTTAATTTTCTTAAAACATTTTTACCAGAGTTAATTGAAAAAAATGTTAAAGTTGAAACAATTGGATTCGGTGAAGGCTTACCCCAATCAACTATTGAAGCTATTAATCAAGCGAAAGAAAAGACGAAGAATAATACAGGATTAACATTAATTTTCGCTATTAATTATGGTGGACGTGCTGAAATTATTCAAAGTATGAAAGAAATATTTGAAGAGTTACAATCTGCGCATCAAAGTTCTGAAGCTATTGATGAAAATCTATTAAACAAACATTTAATGACTCGCGATTACCCTGATCCGGAATTACTAATTCGTACTTCTGGAGAACAAAGAATTAGTAACTTTTTAATTTGGCAAGCTTCATACAGTGAATTTATTTTTAATGAGAAGTTATGGCCAGATTTCGATGAAAATGAATTAAAAGAATGTTTAAAAATTTATCAATCGCGCCAAAGACGCTTTGGGGGATTAAGTGAGGAGTAAAGTATGAAAGTAAGAACATTAACTGCAATTATTGCCTTATTAATATTCTTGCCATTCTTACTAAAAGGTGGCATGATTTTAATGCTTTTCGCTTACTTATTAGCTTTAATTGCATTAAAAGAACTATTAAACATGAACATGATTAAGTTCTTATCTATACCAGGATTTATTAGTGCATTAGCCTTAATTATTATTATGTTGCCTCAAGATGCTGGGGAATGGGTACAAACTATACAACTTAAAAGCTTAATAGCTATGAGTTTTATTGTCCTTAGTTATACAGTGTTATCTAAGAACAGATTTAGTTTTATGGATGCAGCTTTCTGTCTTATGTCGGTAGCATATGTAGGTATTGGATTTATGTATTTCTATGAAACACGTTCAGAGGGATTACATTACATATTATTTGCCTTTCTAATAGTTTGGTTAACAGATACTGGAGCATATATTTTCGGTCGATTGATGGGTAAACATAAATTATGGCCTGTGATTAGCCCTAATAAAACGATTGAAGGTTTTATTGGGGGAATCATTTGTAGTTTACTCGTACCTTTAATTATGCAATTTTTCGTGAATTTCCATCTAAACATATGGCTGTTATTAATAGTTACAGTGATTTTAAGTATGTTTGGCCAATTAGGAGATTTAGTTGAATCTGGATTTAAGCGACACTTTGGTGTCAAAGATTCAGGCCGTATTTTACCAGGTCACGGTGGTATTTTAGATAGATTTGATAGTTTTATGTTTGTTTTACCACTATTAAATATTTTATTAATCCAAATTTAATTTGTGGTACAGTCTATAAAATAAAATAGATGTTATAATAAAGGAGTTATTGAGATATTGGAGAGAGTGCAATGTCTCTTAACTCCTTTTGAACACTATCACTGTATAAATCGTTAACTACAATTATACATATTTATTCGAGAATGAATCTAAGCGTATTATAATGTTTTATATTATTTGTTTATTCTAGTACTTAGATTTATTGAAAATTAAACATAATATCAATAGAGGTGTAGAGTATGAGCTATTTAATAACAATAGTTTCATTTATCATCGTATTTGGTGTACTAGTTACTGTACATGAATACGGTCATATGTTCTTTGCTAAAAGAGCAGGTATCATGTGTCCTGAATTCGCGATTGGCATGGGGCCTAAAATTTTTAGTTTTAGAAAAGATGAAACATTATACACAATACGTTTATTACCTGTAGGCGGTTATGTAAGAATGGCTGGAGATGGACTTGAAGAGCCACCAGTTCAACCAGGTATGAACGTAAAAATTAAATTAAATGAAAAAGATGAAATTACGCATATTATTTTAGATGATCAACATAAATTCCAACAAATTGAAGCTATAGAAGTTAAAAAATGTGACTTTAAAGATGATTTATATATAGAAGGTATAACATCTTATGATGAAGAAAGACATCATTACTCAATCGCTAAGAAAGCATATTTTGTTGAAAATGGAAGTCTTATACAAATCGCCCCTAGAGATAGACAGTTTGCGCATAAGAAACCATTACCCAAATTTTTAACACTTTTTGCCGGCCCGCTCTTCAATTTTATTCTAGCATTAGTGTTATTTATAGGTTTAGCTTATTACCAAGGTACGCCTACAAATACAATTGGAGAAGTAGTAAAGCATTCACCTGCAGATCAAGCTGGGTTACATAAAGGTGATAAAATTGTTGAAATCGGTGATCATAAAATTAAAGACTTTAGTGAAATAAGAAAAGTATTAGATGATAATAAAACTTCTAAAACAACAATTAAAGTACAAAGAGATCACCATTTAAAAACAATGCAACTTGAACCCAAAAAGGTAGAAAACAAAATTAGCAAAAACAAAAAGCAAACAAGTTACCAAATCGGATTTGCACCTAAGTTGGAGCATAGTATCTTTAAACCAATCAGTTATGGAATTTATAATTTCTTTGATAAAGGTAAATTAATCTTCTCAGCGGTTGTTGGTATGATTGCTAGCATCTTTACTGGTGGTTTTTCATTCGACATGCTTAATGGTCCAGTAGGTATTTACCATAATGTGGACTCAGTTGTAAAGTCTGGTATTATCAACCTAATAGGCTATACAGCATTATTAAGTGTAAACTTAGGTATCATGAACTTATTACCTATTCCAGCGTTAGATGGTGGTCGAATTTTATTCGTATTATATGAGGCTATTTTCAGAAAGCCAGTGAATAAAAAGGCTGAAACAGCTATTATTGCAACAGGTGCATTATTTGTTGTTATTATTATGATTATCGTAACTTGGAACGATATACAACGGTATTTCTTATAATTAGGGAGGAAAATAGAGAATGAAACAATCTAAAGTATTTATACCAACGATGAGAGAAGTTCCTGCAGAAGCTGAAGCACTAAGTCATCGTTTATTACTTAAAGCAGGTTTAATCAAACAAAGTACTAGTGGAATCTATAGTTATTTACCACTTGCAACAAGAGTTTTAAATAACATTTCTAACATCGTACGAGAAGAAATGGAAAGTATTGATGCCGTTGAAATTTTAATGCCCGCTTTACAACAAGCTGAATTATGGGAAGAATCTGGACGTTGGGGAGCTTATGGTCCAGAGTTAATGCGGCTCAAAGATAGAAATGGAAGAGAATTCGCATTGGGGCCTACGCATGAAGAGGTTGTAACTTCTCTAGTTAGAGACGAACTAAAATCATACAAACGTCTACCTCTTACCTTATTCCAAATTCAATCAAAATACCGTGATGAAAAGAGACCCCGCTTTGGATTATTACGCGGCAGAGAATTTATTATGAAAGATGCATATTCTTTCCACGCTGACGAAGAATCTTTAGATGCAACATATCAAGATATGTACAATGCATATAGTAAAATCTTCAAGCGTGTTGGGATTAACGCACGCCCTGTAGTCGCTGATTCAGGCGCGATTGGTGGTAATCACACTCATGAATTTATGGCACTAAGTGAAATTGGCGAAGATACAATTGTTTATAGTAACGAAAGTGACTATGCTGCTAATATTGAAAAAGCAGAAGTTATTTATCATCCTTCAGAAAAACATACTGAAATAGCTGAACTATCTAAAATTGCAACACCTAATGTCAAAACAGCACAAGAACTCGCAGATTTCTTAAATCGTCCGCTAGATGAAATTGTTAAAACAATGATTTTCAAAGTAGATGGCGAATTTATTATGATTCTAATAAGAGGGCACCATGAATTAAACGATGTTAAATTAAAAGCATATTTCGGTACTGAAAATGTTGAAATGGCATCACAAGATGAAATTGTCAATTTAGTTGGTGCAAATCCTGGTTCTTTAGGCCCAATTCATAATAAAGAAATTAAGATATACGCAGATAACTATGTAAAAGATTTAAATAATCTTGTTATAGGTGCTAATGAAGATGGCTATCATTATGTTAATGCTAATGTAGAAAGAGATTTTAACATTGATGAATATGGTGATTTTAGATTTATTTTAGAAGGCGAAATGTTAAGTGATGGTTCTGGTAAAGCTCAATTTGCGGAAGGTATTGAAGTTGGACAAGTCTTCAAGTTGGGTACAAAATACTCTGAAGCAATGAACGCTACCTTCCTTGATAATCAAGGTAAAGCACAACCATTAATTATGGGATGTTACGGTATTGGTATTTCGAGAACTCTTAGCGCCATTGTTGAACAAAATAATGATGACAATGGTATTATTTGGCCGAAATCAGTCACACCATTTGATTTACACCTAATAACAATTAACCCTAAAAAAGATGATCAGCGTGAATTAGGAGATCAATTATATGACCAATTAAATGGTAAATTCGATATTCTTTATGATGATAGAAAAGAACGCGCAGGTGTTAAATTTAACGATGCTGACTTAATTGGGTTACCATTGCGAGTTGTAGTTGGTAAAAGAGCTGAAGAGGGTATTGTCGAGATCAAACAACGCTTGAATGGTGAAAGTGAAGAGATTCACGTCAATGATTTAGAAAATTATTTAAAAGATTTATATGACAATTTAAAATAGATTTAGATTTTGAAAGTTAACTAGTTGAAGTAGGGCGGGGAATGAATTTTGAGTTTGAAATTCAAACCTGCTCTTCTTTATTGTTTTAAATATACAAATAATTTCTTATGAAAATTTATCAAATGAGTAGTATAATATGAATCAAATTTGCTATAAGATTTGACTGTGCAGCAATAGTAGTTCTTATCACATACATAATTAGAATTTAAATAAAAGTACAAGTATTAAAAATTTAAGGTGGTTATTATTTTGGCAATGACAAATCAAGAAAAATTCAAAGTACTTGCCGATCAAATTAAAATATCAAATCAATTAGAGACTGATATTCTAAATGAGGGTGAACTGACTCGAATTGATGTTTCTAATAAGAATAGAACATGGGAATTTCAAATCTCATTACCACGTTTCCTTTCACATGAAGATTACCTATTATTTACTCATGCAATTGAAGAAGAGTTTAAAGAAATAGCCACAGTTACCATCCATTTCTCAATTAAAGATACAACTAACCAAGACGAACATGCATTAAAATACTTTGCCCATTGTATTGATCAAACGAGATTATCACCTAAAGTTAAAGGTCAATTAAAACAAAAGAAATTGATTATGTCTGGTAATGTAATCAAAGTTTTAGTATCCAATGATATTGAACGTAACCATTTTGACAAAGCATGTAATGGAAGTTTAGTTAAAGCTTTTCAAAAATGTGGTTTTAATATAGACAAGATTATCTTTGAAACAGATACTACGAATCATGATGATGATTTAGCCTCATTAGAAGCTCATATTCAACAAGAAGATGAACAAAGTGCTAGAGAAGCTACTGAAAAATTAGAAAAAATGAAGGCTGAAAAGGCTAAACAACAAGATAACAATGAAAGTTCTGTTGATAAGTGTCAAATTGGGAAAACAATTCAAGTTGAAAACATTCGCTCTATTGATTCAATTATCGAAGAAGAATTCAAAGTAGCAATTGAAGGTGTTATTTTCGATATAAATTTAAAAGAATTAAAAAGTGGACGTCATATCGTAGAGCTTAAAGTTACAGACTATACAGATTCTTTAGTTTTAAAAATGTTTACTCGTAAAAATAAAGATGACCTAGACCATTTTAAAGCTTTAAGTGTAGGAAAATGGGTCAGAGCACAAGGACGTATTGAAGAAGATACATTTGTGCGTGATTTAGTCATGATGATGTCAGATATTGAAGAAATAAAAAAAGCACCAAAAAAAGACAAAGCTGATGAAAAACGTATAGAATTCCACTTACATACTGCAATGAGTCAAATGGACGGTATACCCAATATTGGTTCTTATGTTGAACAAGCTGCTGAGTGGGGTCATTCAGCTATTGCAGTTACTGATCATAATGTCGTTCAAGCATTTCCAGATGCACATAATGCTGCAGAGAAACACGGTATCAAAATGATTTACGGAATGGAGGGCATGCTTGTTGATGACGGTGTGCCTATCGCTTACAAACCTACTGATCGAGTATTAAAAGATGCTACTTATGTGGTATTTGACGTGGAAACAACTGGTTTATCTAATCAATACGATAAAATTATTGAGTTGGCAGCTGTCAAAGTTCATAATGGTGAAATTATTGATAAATTTGAGCGCTTTAGCAATCCTCATGAACGTTTATCTGAAACTATCATTAACTTAACTCATATTACAGACGATATGTTAACTGATGCTCCAGAAATTGAAGAAGTATTAACTGAATTTAAAGAATGGGTTGGAGACGCGATATTTGTAGCTCATAATGCCTCATTTGATATGGGATTTATTGATACTGGTTATGAGCGCTTAGGCTTTGGACCATCTACTAACGGAGTGATCGATACATTAGAACTTTCACGTACGATTAATACAGAATACGGTAAACATGGTTTGAACTTCCTTGCTAAAAAGTATGGAGTCGAACTTACACAACACCATAGAGCCATTTATGATACAGAAGCAACCGCTTATATTTTCATTAAAATGATTCAACAAATGACGGAACTGGGCGTTCACAATCACAATGAAATAAATAAAAAACTAACAAATGAGGACGCATATAAAAGAGCACGTCCATCTCATGTAACACTTATAGTTCAAAACCAAGAGGGACTTAAAAATTTATTTAAAATTGTGAGTGCATCCTTAGTTAAATACTATTATCGTACGCCTAGAATTCCACGATCTCTTTTAAATGAATATAGAGAAGGTATATTAGTTGGTACTGCTTGTGATGAAGGTGAATTATTTACTGCTGTTATGCAAAAAGACCAAGCACAAGTTGAGAAAATCGCTAAGTATTATGATTTTATAGAAGTTCAACCACCTGCATTGTATCAGGACTTAATGGATAGAGAATTAATCCGTGATAATGAGACATTAACAGAGATTTATCAACGGTTAATTGAAGCGGGAGATAGTGTAAATATTCCAGTTATTGCGACAGGAAATGCACATTATTTATATGAACATGATGCAATTGCACGAAAAATTTTAATAGCGTCACAACCGGGTAATCCTTTAAATCGTACTACATTACCAGAAGCGCATTTTAGAACTACAGATGAAATGCTAGATGAGTTTCATTTTCTAGGAGAAGAGAAAGCTTATGAAATCGTAGTTAAAAATACGAATGAATTAGCAGAACGTATTGAGAGAGTTGTACCGATTAAAGATAAATTATTTACACCTAGAATGGAAGGTGCAAATGATGAGATCCGTGAGTTAAGTTACTCTAATGCTAAAAAGTTATATGGGGAAGATTTACCACAAATTGTTATAGATCGATTAGAAAAGGAATTAGAAAGTATTATAGGTAATGGTTTCTCGGTTATTTACTTAATTTCTCAAAGATTAGTTAAAAAATCACTAGATGATGGTTATTTAGTAGGATCACGTGGTTCAGTAGGATCAAGTTTCGTAGCTACTATGACTGAAATAACCGAAGTCAATCCTTTACCACCTCATTATATATGTTCACATTGTAAAACAAGCGAGTTCTTCAATGATGGTTCAGTAGGTTCAGGTTTCGATCTTCCTGATAAAAAATGTCCTACATGTGGCAATGAACTCATAAAAGAGGGACAAGATATTCCATTCGAAACATTCTTAGGTTTCAAAGGAGATAAAGTTCCCGATATTGATTTAAACTTTAGTGGGGAATATCAACCAAATGCGCATAACTATACCAAAGTGCTATTCGGAGAAGATAAGGTTTTCCGTGCAGGAACAATTGGTACAGTTGCTGAGAAAACTGCTTTCGGTTTTGTAAAAGGATACTTAAATGATCAAGGTATTCATAAACGCGGAGCTGAAATTGATAGATTGGTTAAAGGTTGTACTGGTGTTAAACGTACGACTGGACAACATCCGGGTGGTATTATAGTAGTTCCTGATTATATGGATATTTATGATTTTACACCGATACAATTTCCGGCAGATGATCAAAGTGCAGCTTGGATGACAACTCACTTTGACTTCCACTCCATTCATGATAACGTATTAAAACTTGATATCCTTGGTCACGATGATCCAACAATGATACGCATGCTTCAAGACTTATCAGGTATTGATCCTAAAACTATTCCAGTTGATGATAAGGATACGATGCAGATTTTCAGTGGACCTGAAAGTTTAGGCGTTACTGAAGATGAAATACTATGTAAAACTGGTACATTTGGAGTTCCTGAATTTGGTACTGGGTTCGTTAGACAAATGTTAGAAGACACGAAACCAACAACCTTCTCGGAACTTGTACAAATTTCTGGATTATCACATGGTACTGATGTGTGGCTTGGTAATGCTCAAGAATTGATACGACAAGGTATTTGTGATTTATCAAGCGTAATAGGTTGTCGTGATGATATCATGGTCTATCTTATGTATGCAGGCTTAGAACCATCTATGGCCTTTAAAACAATGGAGTTTGTACGTAAAGGCCGTGGATTAACCGATGAAATGGTTGAAGCTATGAAAGAAAATGATGTACCTGACTGGTATTTAGATTCATGCCGAAAAATTAAATACATGTTCCCTAAGGCACATGCTGCAGCATATGTTCTAATGGCAGTAAGAATTGCTTATTTTAAAGTACATCATCCTTTATATTATTACGCAGCGTACTTCACAATAAGGGCTTCTGACTTTGATCTCATTACAATGATTAAAGATAAAACGAGTATACGTAACACTGTTAAAGATATGTACTCACGTTATATGGACTTAGGCAAAAAAGAAAAAGATGTTTTAACAGTTTTAGAAATTATGAACGAAATGGCACATCGAGGGTTCCGTATGCAACCAATTAGTCTCGAAAAAAGTCAGGCTTTCGACTTTGTTATTGAAGAAAATACGCTTATTCCTCCGTTTGTTGCAGTACCAGGTCTAGGTGAGAATGTTGCCAAACGGATTGTTGAAGCACGTGAAGAAGGACCTTTCTTATCCAAAGAAGATTTAAATAAGAAAGCAGGACTTTCACAAAAAGTTATTGATTACTTAGATGAGATGGGATCCTTACCAGGTTTACCAGATAAAGCACAATTATCTATTTTTGATATGTAGTTTTCCCTTGAAAATGATTGCTAATTATCAAATAGATTACCAAAATCAGGAAGTAGGTGCTAAACAATAGAATGTTAATAGCACCTCTATCCCGTCTACAACTTATGAAATTTGTTTAGTATCATGAGTTATGATATACTTTAATTGTGTAAAAAATGATTAAACTCAGGCAGAAGAGTGGGCATATACCCGCTCTTTTCTATTTGCCAAAAAAGGAGGCCTGTATGAGTAAAATTACTGAACAAGTAGAAACTATAATTCAGCCTATATTAGATGATTTAAAATTTGAACTTGTTGAAATTGAATATGTTAAAGAAGGTAAAGATCGCTTTCTTAGAGTATCCATCGATAAAGAAGGTGGCGTAGATCTTAATGATTGTACTTTAGCTTCAGAAAAAATTAGTGAAGCAATGGATGAAAATGACCCTATCCCGGAAATGTATTACCTTGATGTAGCATCTCCAGGGGCAGAACGACCTATTAAAAAAGATAAAGATTTTCAAAATGCTGTAAGTCAACCTATATTTGTTTCACTTTATGCACCAATAGAAGGTGATAAAGAGTGGTTAGGAATCTTAAAATCTGTAGATGAAGACAATATAGTTATGGAAGTAAAAGAAAAATCAAAAACCAAAGAAATTGAAATACCAAGAAATAAAATCGCTAAAGCACGTCACGCTGTTATGATTTAACGTGATGAGGAGGAAAAACTGTGTCAAGTAATGAATTATTATTAGCTACTGAATATTTAGAAAAGGAAAAGAAAATTCCTAGAGAAGTACTTATCGATGCTATTGAAGCTGCGCTAATCACTGCATATAAGAAAAATTATGACAGTGCAAGAAATGTAAGAGTAGAATTGAACATGGACGAAGGTTCGTTTAGAGTTATTGCTCGAAAAGAAGTCGTAGAGGAAGTCTTCGATGATAGAGATGAAGTAGATCTAAGCACTGCATTGGTAAAAAATCCAGCTTATGAAATTGGTGATATCTATGAAGAAGATGTTACTCCTAAAGACTTTGGACGAGTAGGCGCACAAGCAGCTAAACAAGCAGTTATGCAACGTTTAAGAGACGCTGAAAGAGAAATCCTATATGATGAATTTATTGATAAAGAAGAAGATATTTTAACAGGTGTGATTGACCGTGTCGATCATCGCTATGTTTACGTAAATTTAGGTAGAATTGAAGCTGTTTTATCTGAAGCTGAAAGAAGCCCTAACGAAAGTTACATCCCTAATGAACGTATTAAAGTTTATGTAAACAAAGTTGAACAAACAACAAAAGGACCTCAGATTTATGTTTCAAGAAGTCATCCTGGTTTATTAAAACGTTTATTTGAACAAGAAGTTCCAGAAATTTATGATGGAACTGTCATTGTTAAATCTGTAGCACGTGAAGCAGGAGACCGTTCTAAAATCAGTGTTTACTCTGATAATGCAGATATCGACGCAGTAGGTGCATGTGTAGGTTCTAAAGGTGCACGTGTTGAAGCTGTTGTTGAAGAACTTGGTGGAGAGAAAATAGACATCGTTCAATGGAATGAGGATCCGAAAGTATTCGTTAGAAATGCTTTAAGCCCATCACAAGTTCTAGAAGTTATTGTTGACGAAGAAAATCAATCAACAATAGTGGTTGTACCTGATTACCAACTTTCTCTAGCAATAGGTAAACGTGGTCAAAATGCGCGTCTAGCAGCTAAATTAACTGGTTGGAAGATTGATATTAAATCTGAATCTGATGCACGTGAAGCAGGCGTTTACCCTGTAATTGAATCTGAAGAAGTTGCAGATGAAATCGTAAACACTGGTGATGAAGATGTTGAATTTGATGACGTTAATTTAGAAGAATCTAATTTAACAACAGCAGAATTAGCTGCAGAGACTGATGAAGAAAAAGACTCTGATGCTGAAGAAGATAAAAATACAGAAGAATAGATTGGAGTGTTAACTTATGAAAAAGAAAAAAATTCCAATGCGAAAATGTATTATATCTAATGAAATGCATCCAAAGAAAGATATGATTCGAGTAGTCATCAATAAAGAAGGCGAAATCTTTGCAGATGCGACTGGTAAGAAACAAGGTCGTGGAGCATATGTTTCTAAAGATGTTTCTCTAGTTGAAAAGGCTCAACAAAAAGAGTTACTTGAAAAGTACTTTAACGCCTCTAAAGAAACACTAGAGCCGGTATATAAAGAAATTATTCGTTTAATTTATAGAGAAGAGATTCCTAAATGATTAAAGATCAAATATTTAATTTCCTGGGCTTAGCAATGAGAGCAGGAAAAGTTAAAAGTGGAGAATCTGTTATTTTAAACGACATTAAAACCAATAAGATAAAACTCGTAATCGTAGCAACCGACGCGTCTGACAATACTTTGAAAGTTATGAAAGATAAGTGCAATAGCAACCAAGTTCCATTAAGGAATTTTGGAACGAGGGCTGAATTAGGGGGAGCACTTGGTAAAGGCGAGAGAGTTAATATTGGTGTAACAGATAATGGTTTTGCTAAAAAGTTATTATCAATGATAGATGAATATCGTAAGGAGTGATTATATGAGTAAAAAAAGAATTTACGAATATGCAAAAGAATTAAATCTAAAGAGTAAAGAGATTATAGATGAGTTAAAAAGTATGAACGTTGAAGTGTCGAACCATATGCAAGCTTTAGAAGACGACCAAATTAAAGCTTTAGATAAAAAGTTCAAAAAAGAACAAAACACAGACGACAAACAAAATACTCAAAATAATCACCAAAAATCTAATAATAAACAAAATCAAAATAATAAAGGCAATCAATCGAATAAAGATAAACAAAATAACAAAGGTAATCAACAAAAAAACAATAACCAACAAAAGAATCAAAACAAAAAAAATGGTCAGAACAATAAAGGCAAGCAACAAAATAAAAATAATAAAAACAATAAAAATAACAAAAATAATAAACAGCAAAATCAAGCTGCAGAACCTAAAGAAATGCCTTCAAAAATTACTTATCAAGAAGGAATTACTGTTGGTGAATTAGCTGAAAAACTTAATGTTGAATCTTCAGGTATCATTAAAAAATTATTCTTATTAGGAATTATGGCTAACATTAACCAATCATTAGATGAAGAAACACTAGAATTAATTGCAGATGATTATGGTGTGGAAATTGAGCAAGAAGTAGTTATTGATGAAGAAGATTTATCTATTTATTTCGACGATGAAACTGAAGATCCTGATGCGATCGAAAGACCAGCTGTTGTTACAATTATGGGACACGTTGACCATGGTAAGACAACATTATTAGACTCTATTCGTCATACTAAAGTTACTGAAGGAGAAGCTGGAGGTATCACTCAACATATTGGTGCTTACCAAATTGAAAATAATGGAAAGAAAATTACTTTCTTAGATACTCCTGGACACGCAGCATTTACAACTATGCGTGCGCGTGGTGCTCAAGTAACAGATATTACAATTCTTGTAGTAGCTGCTGACGATGGCGTTATGCCACAAACAATTGAAGCAATCAACCACGCAAAAGAAGCAGATGTCCCTACAATTGTGGCAGTTAACAAAATTGATAAACCAACTGCAAATCCTGACCGTGTAATGCAAGAATTAACGGAATATGGTTTAATACCAGAAGATTGGGGCGGTGACACAATCTTTGTACCACTTTCTGCTTTAAGTGGTGATGGTATCGAGGATTTACTAGAAATGATTGGACTTGTTGCAGAAGTTCAAGAACTTAAAGCCAATCCTGACAAACGTGCAGTAGGTACAGTTATTGAAGCTGAACTTGATAAATCACGTGGACCAGCTGCTTCCTTATTAGTACAAAACGGTACATTAAACGTTGGTGATTCAATTGTAGTAGGTAATACGTATGGTCGTATCCGAGCAATGGTTAATGACTTAGGTAAACGTATTAAATCAGCAGGCCCTTCAACACCTGTAGAAATCACTGGTATCAATGATGTACCACTTGCTGGAGATCGATTTGTAGTATTTAGTGATGAGAAACAAGCACGTCGTATAGGTGAAGCGCGTCATGAAGCAAGCGTGATTCAACAACGTCAAGAAAGTAAAAATGTTTCATTAGATAACTTATTTGAACAAATGAAACAAGGTGAAATGAAAGATTTAAATGTAATTATTAAAGGTGACGTTCAAGGTTCAGTAGAAGCATTAGCTGCTTCATTAATGAAAATTGATGTAGAAGGCGTAAATGTACGTATTATCCACACTGCAGTAGGTGCAGTTAATGAATCAGACGTAACATTAGCAAATGCTTCTAATGGTATCATCATTGGCTTTAATGTACGACCAGATGCTGGCGCAAAACGTGCTGCTGAAGCTGAAAATGTTGATATGAGATTACACCGCGTTATCTATAACGTAATTGAAGAAATTGAATCTGCTATGAAAGGTTTACTGGACCCTGAATATGAAGAACAAGTGATTGGTCAAGCTGAAGTTCGTCAAACATTCAAGGTGTCTAAAGTTGGTACAATTGCTGGTAGTTACGTGACTGAAGGTAAAATCACACGTAATGCGGGTGTACGAGTAATTAGAGACGGTATTGTATTATTCGAAGGTGAATTAGATACATTAAAACGTTTCAAAGATGATGCTAAAGAAGTAGCTCAAGGTTATGAGTGTGGTATTACTATTGAAAAATATAATGACCTAAAAGAAGGCGACATTATCGAAGCGTTTGAAATGGTTGAAATTCAACGATAATAAATGTTTGAACTAATGAAATCTCCTCGCTATTTAGTAAAATAGGGAGGAGATTTTTAATAAAGCACATTGCTAAGAATAATATGATTTAATAAAATATTACTTGCTAAAGTAAATTTAATTTTAAAGAAAAATAAAATAAAGAGGTGAAATAAGATGAGTAATATGAGAGCTGAACGTGTTGGAGAACAAATGAAACAAGAAATCATGGATATCGTTAATAATAAAGTAAAAGATCCAAGAGTAGGATTTCTAACTATTACTGATGTTGAACTAACTAATGACTTATCTCACGCCAAAGTTTATCTCACAGTATTAGGTAGTAAAAAAGAGGTCGACAACACATTTAAAGCACTTGAAAAAGCTAAAGGTTTCATTAAATCTGAGCTAGGTTCAAGAATGCGTTTAAGAATTATTCCTGACTTAACATTTGAATATGATGAATCAATAGAATACGGAAATAAAATTGAACGCATGATTCAAGATTTACACAAAGAAGATAAATAAATTCTCAATTATAGTAGGTAGGCAGATTCATACAAATTTAAATGTATCTGCTTACCTACTTTTTTATATAAAAATAGTGGGCAATTATATCTAAAGAGATGTTATAATGATTGAGGTAAAATTAACTGTAGATTAAAGGTGTGACAACATGTATAACGGTATATTACCCGTATTCAAAGAAAGAGGTTTGACGAGCCATGATGTCGTTTTTAAACTTAGAAAAATATTAAAAATGAAGAAGATCGGACACACAGGTACGTTGGACCCTGAAGTGGATGGGGTTCTTCCAATATGCCTTGGTAATGCTACTAGAGTGAGTGATTACGTGATGGAAATGGGAAAAACATATAAAGCTGAAGTTACTCTAGGAGTAAGCACAACAACTGAAGATCAAACTGGGAATACATTAGAGGTTAAAGGAATTGATAAAGACGATGTTACAGAACGGGATATTGATCAAACGCTTGAGAAATTTTTAGGCGTTATCGAACAAATTCCACCAATGTATTCATCAGTTAAAGTTAAAGGAAAAAAACTTTATGAGTATGCCCGTAATAATGAAGAAGTCGAAAGACCTGTAAGACATGTTCTTATCAAAAATATTTATAGAACTTCAAATTTAACTTTTCAAAACAACCAATGTCATTTTGAAATTGAAGTGAGTTGCGGTAAAGGCACATACATCAGAACTTTAGCTACTGATATTGGTAAGAAATTAGGTTATCCAGCGCATATGTCACGTTTGACAAGAGTTTCCTCAGGTGGTTTTCAAATCGACAAAAGTTTTAAATTAAAACAAATTAAGGACATGCATGAGCATGATTCATTACAAGATAAGCTATTTCCTATAGAATATGGCTTAAAAGGATTGCAAGAGATTGAAATAAATGATGAAGCATTTAAGAAAAGAATTTTAAATGGACAAAAATTTAATGTTAGAGACATAGATCAAGAAATAGAGTCACAGTTTGTTTTTATTGATCAAATGTCAAAAAAAGCATTAGCTATTTATATGGTACATCCTGAGAAGATAAATGAAATTAAACCGAAAAAAGTATTTAACTAAAGGAGAAATACATTTATGAAAGTGATAGAAGTTACCCATCCCATTCAAAAAGATCAATTAATTAATGAAAATGTTGCGATGGCGTTTGGTTTCTTTGATGGCATGCATAGAGGTCACGACAAGGTGTTTCAAGCTTTGAATCAAAAAGCGGAAGAAAATAATCTTAAGAAAGCTGTAATGACATTTGACCCGCATCCATCTGTTGTTTTGAATCCCGAACGTAAACGTACGACTTATTTAACACCACTTTCAGATAAACTAGAAATGATTGAACATCATGACGTAGATTACTGCATAGTTATTAATTTTTCTTCTCGTTTTGCTAGCGTCACTTCTGAAGAATTTATTCAAGAATATGTAATTAATAATAATGTAAAAGAAGTGATTGCTGGATTTGATTTTACTTTTGGGAAATTCGGAAAAGGAAACATGACTGTTTTACAAGAATCTAATGATTTTAAAACTACAATCGTAGGTAAACAAGAATTGGATTCTGAAAAGATTTCAACAACCGCTATAAGAGAAGCATTAACTGAAGGCAATTTAAGAAAAGCAAACGAAGAACTTGGTTATCTTTATAGAATTAAAGGAACAGTTGTTCAAGGAGAGAAACGAGGCAGAACTATAGGCTTCCCAACGGCAAACGTTCAACCAAGCGACGATTATGTGTTACCAAAAAAAGGTGTATATGCTGTTAGTATGGAAATTGGTCCAGAAAGTAAAATATATAGAGGCGTGGCCAATGTAGGAGTTAAACCAACTTTCCATGATCCAGCTAAAGCTGAAGTCGTTATAGAAGTAAATATTTTTGATTTTGATGAAAATATTTATGGCGAACGAGTTACTGTGTATTGGCACTATTTCTTGAGACCGGAAGTTAAATTTTCAGGTATAGATCCATTAGTTGAACAAATGAATGAAGATAAAGACCAAGCAAAATATTTATTATCTGTTGATTTCGGTGATGATGTATCGTATAATATTTAAAGTTGAGGAAGAAACGCTAAGATAAATAGCTTACTTCTAAAATACCTTTTTCTTAGTAGGTCGAGTCTCCGACGCCTAACTCAGATTAAGGAGTTAAATTATATTAAGGAGGAAATTGATTATGGCAATTTCACAAGAACGTAAAGATGAATTAATTAAACAATACCGTGTACACGAAACTGATACTGGTTCTCCAGAGGTTCAAATCGCTGTTTTAACTGCAGAAATCGCTGCATTAAACGAGCATTTACGTGAACACAAAAAAGACCACCATTCACGTCGTGGATTATTAAAAATGGTAGGTCGTCGTAGACACTTATTAAACTACTTACGTAGTAAAGATATTCAACGTTACCGTGAACTAATCAAATCATTAGGTATCCGTCGTTAATCTTAATATAGAATTAGGAAAGCACCAGTTGAATGGTACTTTCCTTTTTTTATTATCGTACATAATAAAAAATATAAAAATATGTGAATAAATGATATGATGTAAGTAATAGAATTAAGAGAGGAGATTCATAATGTCTCAAGAGAAGAAAGTTTTCAAAACTGAATGGGCTGGACGTTCTTTAACGATTGAGACAGGACAATTAGCTAAACAAGCTAACGGTGCTGTTTTAGTACGTTATGGAGATACAGTAGTATTATCAACTGCTACTGCTTCAAAGGAACCTAGAGATGGTGACTTTTTCCCATTAACAGTGAACTATGAAGAAAAAATGTATGCAGCAGGTAAAATTCCTGGTGGATTCAAAAAAAGAGAAGGGCGACCTGGAGACGAAGCGACACTGACAGCTCGATTAATCGATAGACCTATTCGTCCACTATTCCCTAAAGGATACAGACATGATGTTCAAATTATGAATATCGTACTAAGTGCTGATCCAGATTGTTCACCTGAAATGGCTGCAATGATTGGTTCTTCAATGGCTTTAAGCGTCTCAGATATTCCTTTTCAGGGACCAATTGCAGGCGTAAATGTAGGTTATGTTGATGGAAATTATGTCATTAACCCTTCAGTTGCTGAAAAAGAAGTTTCTAGATTAGATTTAGAAGTAGCTGGCCATAAAGATGCTGTAAATATGGTAGAAGCAGGGGCTAGTGAAATTACAGAAAGTGAAATGCTTGAGGCAATCTTCTTTGGACATGAAGAAATTAAACGTTTAGTTGCATTCCAACAAGAAATCATTGATCATATTCAACCTGAAAAACAAGAATTTATTCCAGTTGAACGTGATGAAGCACTCGTTGAAAAAGTGAAAGCTTTAACTGAAGAAAAAGGATTAAAAGACACAGTTCTAACCTTTGATAAACAACAACGTGATGAAAATCTAGATGCGCTTAAAGAAGAAGTAGTTGCACATTTTATTGATGAAGAAGATCCAGAAAATGAAGCGCTTATTAATGAAGTGTATGCAATTTTAAACGATTTAGTGAAAAAAGAAGTAAGACGTTTAATTGCAGATGAAAAAATTCGTCCAGATGGTCGAAAAGTAGATGAAATACGACCACTTGATTCTGAAGTTGGCTTGTTACCAAGAGCACATGGTTCTGGATTATTTACTCGTGGACAAACACAAGCTTTATCAGTGTTAACTTTAGGCGCTTTAGGCGATTATCAACTTATTGATGGTTTAGGACCAGAAGTAGAAAAACGATTTATGCATCATTATAACTTCCCTAACTTCTCAGTTGGTGAAACAGGACCTGTACGTGCACCTGGACGTCGTGAAATAGGACATGGTGCTCTAGGTGAAAGAGCTTTACGTTATATTATTCCTGATACAGCTGATTTTCCATATACAATTCGTATAGTAAGTGAAGTATTAGAATCAAACGGTTCTTCTTCACAAGCATCAATTTGTGGTTCAACACTAGCTCTAATGGATGCAGGTGTGCCTATTAAAGCTCCTGTAGCGGGTATTGCAATGGGACTTGTGACTCGTGATGATAGCTATACGATTTTAACTGATATTCAAGGTATGGAAGATGCACTTGGTGATATGGACTTCAAAGTGGCTGGTACTAAAGAAGGTATCACAGCTATTCAAATGGATATTAAAATTGACGGTTTAACACGTGAAGTTATTGAAGAAGCATTAGAACAAGCACGTCAAGGACGCTTGGCCATTATGGATCACATGCTACAAACAATTGACCATCCTCGAATAGAATTAAGCGCTTATGCACCAAAAGTTGTAACTATGCATATTAATCCTGATAAAATCAGAGATGTTATAGGACCTGGTGGTAAAAAAATCAACGAAATTATTGATGAGACAGGCGTTAAATTAGACATCGAACAAGATGGAACAATCTTTATAGGCGCTGTAGATCAAGCTATGATTGATCGAGCGAAAGAAATTATTGAAGATATTACACGTGAGGCTGAAGTAGGTCAAGTTTATAATGCTAAAGTAAAACGTATTGAGAAATATGGTGCTTTCGTTGAGCTATTCCCAGGCAAAGATGCACTACTTCACATTTCACAAATATCTAAAGAAAGAATAAATAAAGTTGAAGATGTATTAAACATTGGCGATTCAATTGAAGTTAAAATCACAGAAATTGATAAACAAGGTCGTGTCAATGCATCTCATAAAGCTTTATTAGATGATTAGATTTAACTATTAAGGTTGAGTATTCTTAAATGAATGCTCAATCTTTTTATTTTATTGTAAAAAATAAAGTCAGTTTAAAAGTTTCATTTCAATTAGTTATTTTAATTTAAATGATAATTCAAAATGTTCAAGCGGTTCAACCGTGCAATAATAGTGTACATCACGCATATTTTAACTTATAATAAATGGTGAGTTTATATATGGACGGGTCATTATTTATAGGAGGTATCATTTTGAGTTTAATAAAGAAAAAAAATAAAGATATTCGCATCATACCACTTGGTGGTGTAGGCGAAATCGCTAAAAATATGTACATCGTTGAAGTAGACGATGAAATGTTTATGTTAGATGCGGGATTAATGTTCCCTGAAGATGAAATGTTAGGTGTGGATATCGTTATTCCTGACATTCAGTACGTAATTGAAAACAAAGATAAATTAAAAGGTATTTTCCTTTCACATGGTCATGAGCACGCAATTGGTGCAGTTAGCTATATTTTAGAGCAAATTGACGCGCCAGTTTATGGTTCTAAATTAACGATTGCACTTATTAAAGAAAATATGAAGGCCCGTAATATTAAGAAAAAAGTGCGCTACTATACAGTATCCCATGATTCAGTAATGAAATTTAAAAATGTGAATGTGAGCTTCTTTAATACTACACACAGTATTCCAGATAGCTTGGGGATTTGCATTCATACTTCTTATGGTTCAATTGTATATACAGGAGAATTTAAATTCGACCAAAGTTTACATGGTCAATATGCACCTGATATGAAGCGCATGGCTGAAATTGGTGATGAAGGTGTATTTGCTTTAATTAGTGATTCTACAGAAGCAGAAAAACCTGGCTATAACACTCCTGAAAATGTCATTGAACATCACATGTATGACGCATTCACTAAAGTTAAAGGAAGACTTATTGTTTCTTGCTATGCATCAAATTTTATTCGCATACAACAAGTTCTAAATATAGCTAGTAAATTGAATCGAAAAGTATCATTCTTAGGTCGCTCACTAGAAAGTTCATTTAATATTGCTCGTAAGATGGGATATTTTGATATTCCGAAGGATTTATTAATTCCTATCAATGAAGTTGATAATTATCCTAAAAATGAAGTTATTATTATTGCAACTGGGATGCAAGGCGAACCTGTAGAGGCTTTAAGCCAAATGGCTCAAAAGAAACATAAAATTATGAATATTGAAGAAGGCGACTCAGTATTCTTAGCAATCACGGCTTCTGCTAATATGGAAGTAATCATAGCTGATACTTTAAACGAACTTGTACGTGCAGGGGCACACATCATCCCTAACAATAAAAAAATCCATGCTTCAAGTCATGGTTGTATGGAAGAATTAAAAATGATGTTAAATATAATGAAACCTGAATACTTTATTCCAGTGCAAGGTGAATTTAAAATGCAAATTGCTCACGCTAAGTTAGCAGCAGAATCAGGTGTAGCACCTGAAAAGATTTTCTTAGTTGAAAAAGGTGATGTGATTAATTACAACGGTAAAGATATGGTACTCAATGAAAAGGTAAATTCAGGTAATGTACTTATCGATGGTATTGGTGTCGGAGACGTAGGTAATATTGTCTTAAGAGACCGCCATTTATTAGCTGAAGATGGAATTTTCATTGCTGTTGTCACGCTAGATCCTAAGAATAGACGTATCGCTGCAGGACCTGAAATTCAATCAAGAGGGTTCGTTTATGTTAGAGAAAGTGAAGAATTATTAAATGAAGCCGAAGAAAAAGTGCGTACAATTGTAGAAGCAGGTTTACAAGAAAAACGTATAGAATGGTCTGAAATTAAGCAAAATATGCGAGATCAAATTAGCAAATTATTATTTGAAAGCACGAAACGTCGTCCAATGATTATTCCAGTAATTTCTGAGATTTAATCTTAATAAATAACATTTGAAGAGGTTGGGACAATTGTGTATAGCAAATCATTTAAGTGATTTAAGATGATTATGCTCTGCAACGAGGTCTTCTTAATTTTTGTTCAAACATATCTAATTGGGATATAAGAATAATTGAGATGGCTTTAAACAATTAATTGTCCCTGCCTCTTTCATCTTATTAAATATATACATAATAGTTATTATTAGGCCATAATTAAATAACTGTGAAAGATTAAAAAAGAAGGTGTGAAATCTTGCCACAAACAAAGAAAAAAACAACGAATAGAAGGAAAAGTAATGCTACGCGTAAAAATAGTAAAAGAAAAAAACAAAATGAGAGCCCTTTACGCTACATCATTGCTATTGTCATAATTATTCTTGTCGTTTTAGGAGCTTTTCAATTAGGCATAGTTGGTCAAATGATTGATAGTTTCTTCAATTATCTATTCGGTATGAGTAGATTTCTGACTTATATTTTAGTGATTCTAGGTACAGTCTTCATTACATATTCTAAAAAAATTCCTAAAACGCGTCGAAGTATTGGTGCGCTTGTTTTGCAACTTGCTTTGCTATGTATAACGCAACTTTATTACCATTTTAGTAAAGGCGTGTCATCTGAAAGAGAGCCAGTATTATCATATGTTTATAAATCATATGAACATACACACTTTCCTAACTTCGGAGGAGGTTTAATAGGTTTTTACTTATTTAAATTATTAATACCTCTTATATCAATAGCTGGCGTTATAATTATTACTGTTCTACTAATAGCTTCAAGTATCATACTTTTATCAAACTTAAGACATAGAGATGTAAGTAAAAGCCTATTTGAAAGTATGAAATCATCTAGTAAAAGTGCTTCAGAATCGTTTAGAGACAAAAGAGAAACGAGTAAAGCTAGAAAAGAAGAGAGGGCTCAATTAAAAGCAGAAAGATCTGAAGAGAAAAAGAGAAAGAAAGAACAAGAAAGATTGCAACAAGAAAATGTCAAAGATGTTAGTGATCTTCCTGAAGTTCCGCAAAATAATGACATACCTATTTACGGGCACAGTGACCAAGAAGATAAAAGCAATAGTGCACCTAAGACACGTAAAAAGCGTATTTTTGATCATGAGGCTAATAGTAGTGAAATCACTTCAAACTCACAAGATATTAAACAGAGTGACAACAAAGGTAATGTTTCAAGTTCTAATGAAGACAATGACAATGATAGTAGTAACGCTGAAGGATCAATCTCTGAAGCTGGAGAAGTAGCAAATGTGGAGTATGTGGTTCCACCTTTATCATTACTTAATCAACCAGCTAAACAACAGTCTACTTCTAAAGCTGAAGTTCAAAGAAAAGGTCAGGTCTTAGAATCTACAATGAAGAATTTTGGTGTCAATGCGAAAGTGACCCAAATTAAAATTGGTCCTGCGGTAACTCAATATGAAGTTCAGCCAGCTCAAGGTGTTAAAGTAAGTAAAATCGTTAACTTACATAATGACATTGCTTTAGCATTAGCAGCGAAAGATGTTCGTATAGAAGCTCCTATTCCTGGACGTTCAGCAGTAGGAATCGAAGTTCCTAATGACAAAATTTCATTAGTATCACTTAAAGAAGTTTTAGAAGAGAAGTTTCCATCTCAACATAAATTAGAAGTTGGTATTGGACGAGATATATCTGGAGAACCTGTATCTATACAACTCAATGAAATGCCTCATTTACTTGTAGCAGGTTCTACAGGTAGTGGTAAATCAGTATGTATCAATGGAATAATCACAAGCATTTTACTTAATGCTAAGCCGCATGAGGTAAAACTTATGTTAATTGATCCGAAAATGGTAGAATTAAACGTATATAATGGCATACCTCATCTACTTATCCCGGTAGTAACTAATCCACACAAGGCATCGCAAGCGCTTGATAAAGTAGTTGCAGAAATGGAACGTCGTTATGATTTATTCCAACATTCTTCAACAAGAAATATCGAAGGATATAATCAGTATATTCGTAAACAAAATGAAGAGTTAGAAGAGAAACAATCAGAACTTCCTTACATTGTAGTTATTGTTGATGAGTTAGCAGATTTAATGATGGTCGCAGGTAAAGAAGTTGAAAATGCGATTCAACGAATTACTCAAATGGCTAGAGCTGCAGGTATTCATTTAATAGTAGCTACTCAAAGACCTTCTGTTGACGTAATCACTGGTATCATTAAAAATAATATTCCTTCACGTATAGCTTTCGCGGTAAGTTCACAAACTGATTCTAGAACTATTATAGGTTCAGGTGGTGCCGATAAGTTATTAGGTAAAGGTGATATGTTATATATTGGTAATGGTGAATCGACTCAAACACGTATCCAAGGTGCCTTCTTGAGCGATAAGGAGGTTCAAGATGTAGTGGACTACGTTGTAGAACAACAAAAAGCAAATTATGTAAAAGAAATGGAACCTGACGCACCAGTTGATAAATCAGAGATGAAAAGTGAAGATTCCTTATATGATGAAGCCTACTTGTTTGTAATAGAACAACAAAAAGCGAGCACATCTTTATTACAAAGACAATTTAGAATTGGTTATAATCGTGCTTCACGATTAATGGACGATTTAGAACGTAATCAAGTCATCGGTCCTCAAAAAGGAAGTAAACCAAGACAAATTCTAGTTGATTTAGATAATGATGAGGTGTAAAAATGTCGGAAATGAATGCGATTTATAGAGTTAAACAATACATTTTAAAGTTAATAAAAAATGGAGAATTGGATAATTCTGGTAAGCTACCAAGTAATTTATCAATTGCACGTGCACTCAACGTGAAAACGGACGATGTTTATGATGGAATTGGTGAATTAATTACCGAACAAATTGTAACTGATAATTTTGAAGAGGGGACTAGTGTTAAAAAACAGCCTCCCTTCTTTTATCCATTAGATAAGTTAGTAAGTATTAGTAATATGATTGAAGAAGCTGGGTATAAAGCAGGTATAGAATATTTAAATTTTGATGAACAACCAGCAACTATTCTTGATGCTGAATTATTAGAAATAAGTGATAAAGAACCTGTGACTATCATTGAAAGATTAAGAACGGCTGATCAAATACCAGTAGTTTACTGTTTAGATAAAATCGCTAAACAAAATCTAACTTGTACAGACTATCAAAAAAGTAGTGGCTCTATATTAAGAGCTATTAAAGAATCAACAGGACATGAGGTTAAACATGCAGAAATGGACTTAGAAGCAATTAGTTATGAACCTCATATTTCAGAAGTGTTAAACGCTTCTCCACATGAAGGTTTAATGCTATTAAAGGTAGTTCATTATGATGAGCAAGATCAACCTATTTTATATTCATTAAACTATATTAAAAGTAGTTTGGTTAAATTTAAAATAAATAAAAGCTAAGTAAATATTAAATGTTTTTACAGGAATGGGAGGTATGCCGTTTGGAAAATAATACATTAGACAATTCCAATATACATATTAACGTTTTACCAACTAAAAAATTTAAAACAACCATGGTGACCTTTAAATTTATGGCGCCATTAGATTATAAAACAATAACGGCGCGTTCAATTTTAAGTAAAGTCTTAGTACGTGCTACACAACAATGGCCTAACGATAAAGTGTTAAATAGACATTTATCATCATTATATGGTGCATATATCAATAGTTTTGTATCTAAATTTAAGGATAAACATGTGATTACAATTTCTTTAGAAATTGCTAATGAGCGTTATTTAAAGGACTCAACTCCATTATTTGAGAAGGGTCTTAAGACGCTTAAAGAACTTATTTGGAATCCTTTAATTATTGACGAACAGTTTAATGAGAACTATGTAGCACAGGAAAAATCTTTGCTCACTAAAAAGCTTGAAGCAATGATTGATAATAAAGCTCAATATTCATTTTTAAAATTAATGAATCATATGTTTGAAAATGAACCCTATAAATATTTAGCTACAGGTCAAGTAGAACAAATACCTCATGTTACTGCTAAAAACTTGTATGATACATATAAATCAATGTTACATAACGATGATTGTGCAATTTACGTAGTTGGAAATGTAGATAAACAAAATGTGATAGATACAATACAAGAAAACTTTAATATTAAACCATTCAAATTTGAAAGTAATAATCGACCTGAGCATATAGATCAAAATAAATCATCTAAATTTATCATTGATAATGATGAAGTGGACCAAGCTAAACTCAATCTTGGTTATCGTTTCCCAACTTATTTTGGGAAAGAGAACTATTATGCATTCGTAGTTTTAAACATGATGTTTGGTGGCGACCCTTCTTCAGTGCTATTCAATGAAGTTCGAGAAAAGCAAAGTTTGGCCTATTCTATACATTCACAAATCGATGGAAAGAATGGATTTTTATTTGTTCTTAGTGGAGTTTCGGCTTCTAAATATGAGATTGCCAAAGATACTATTTTAGATGAATTTGAAAAATTAAAGAATGGTAATTTTGATGATGGTAAATTAGAGTTGGCAAAGAAAATTATTATCTCTCACAGACATGAATCTACTGACAGACCTAAAAGTATTATCGAACTATTACATAATCAGGTGTTATTAGACAAACCTCAATCTGAAGAAGAATTCATCACTGCAATTAATGCTGTCACAAGAGAAGATGTTATAAAATTAGCTAATAAAGCTATGCTAGATACAATCTACGTTTTAACGAAAGGAGGTCAAAGTGAATAATGAAGGTACATAATTATGAATTGATAGATGAGAAAGTCTACGAACATGAACTTGATAATGGGCTAAAGCTGTTTATAATACCTAAACCAGGATTCCAAAAAACATTTGTGACTTATACGACGCAATTTGGTTCTTTAGATAATCATTTCAAACCTATTGGAAGCCAACAATTTGTAAAAGTGCCAGATGGTGTAGCGCATTTTTTAGAACATAAACTTTTTGAAAAAGAAGAAGAAGATTTATTTACAGCTTTTGCCGAGGAAAATGCACAAGCAAACGCATTTACAAGTTTTGACCGTACAAGTTATTTATTTAGTGCTACAAGCAATATTGAGAGTAACATTAAGCGTTTATTAGATATGGTTGAAACGCCTTATTTTACTGAAGAAACGGTTAATAAGGAAAAGGGTATCATTGCTGAAGAAATTAAAATGTATCAAGAACAACCTGGTTACAAATTAATGTTCAATACTTTGAGAGCGATGTATTCAAACCATCCTATTCGCGTCGATATTGCTGGTAGTGTGGAGAGTATTTACGATATCACTAAGGATGATTTATACCTTTGTTATGAAACTTTTTATCATCCATCAAATATGGTTTTATTTATTGTTGGTGACGTAAACCCTCAAAATATGATTGATTTAGTAGAACAACATGAGGCAAAGCGAAATAAGACCAACCAACCTAAGATTGAGCGTGCAGAAATTGATGAACCCATTGAAGTGAATCAACACAACGTTACAGAGCAGATGAAATTGCAATCTCCAAGGTTAATGTTAGGTTTTAAAAATCAACCACTTAAAGAAAGCTCGGAAAAATATGTACAAAGAGATTTAGAAATGACATTTTTCTATGAGTTGATTTTTGGAGAAGAAACGGATTTTTATCAACATTTATTAAATAAAGATTTAATTGATGAAACTTTTGGATATCAATTTGTGCTTGAACCTAGCTATAGCTTTTCTATTATTACCAGTGCAACACAGCAACCGGATGAATTAAAAGAATTATTACTTAATGAATTGAAGAAGTACAGAGGACAATTAGTTGATCAAGAAGCTTTCGACTTATTAAAAAAACAATTTATCGGAGAGTTTATTTCAAGTTTGAATTCACCTGAGTATATTGCTAATCAATATGCGAAATTATATTTTGAAGGTGTAAGTGTTTTTGACATGTTAGAAATTGTTGAAAATATAACACTCGAAAGTGTTAATGAAACATCTGAACTATTTCTAAATTTTGAACAACTTGTCGATAGTCGTTTGGAGATGAAACCATAATGAAAGCACTCGTACTTGGTGGTTCAGGTACTATAGGTTTAGCGATTGTTAAGCAACTCTTAAATGAAGGGTATCACGTAATTGTTCACTATCACTCTTCTAAATTAGAAGCCTTGAAACAAAAATTTAATCATAACCAAAATGTAGAATTCATCCAATGTGATCTATCTCAAAATCTAAATTTAGAAGATTATTTTGGACACATTAATGATTTGGATTGTCTTATTTATACTAGCGGCACTGCATTATATGGCATGTTACAAGATATGAGCGATGATGATATCGATAAGAGTTACGCTCTTCACTTAAGACAATTTATACGTTTATCCAGATTTTTTGTAGATATTTTAAGAAGAAGTGAAAACGGCCGAATTGTAGTTATTTCTTCTATTTGGGGAGAAACAGGTGCAAGCATGGAAACTATTTACTCAGCTATGAAAAGTGCTCAAATAGGTTTCGTTAAAGCGCTTAGTCAAGAACTTGCGCTTACGTCAGTAACCGTAAATGCTATAACTCCAGGATTTGTTTCAGGTAATATGAGCAAGGTGTGGTCAGAAGAGGAAAGAGATTCAATACTTCAAGAATTACCTCAGAATAGAATGATTGAACCTGAAGAGGTGGCCCATGTCTGTGCGTATTTGTGTCACCCCATGTCTAGAAGTATTACAGGTACTGTTCAAAAGGTAAATGGAGCATGGTATTTATAAAAATTTAAAGTATTTTGTAAGTAATTTAGGTTTTGATTTTATATGAAAATAAATACAATTCCTAAGTGCGCGTTTCTTAATCGATGTTATAATGTTTTTAAATCATACTTTGAAAAAAGCTTTCAAGTGCGTGATTGAAAACAAGGGGTGGTTAAATCATGGCAGTAGCAGAAAGAAAAGAATGGTATCTTGAATATGAGATTACAATTAATCGTGCAGGATTACTTGGGGACATATCAAGTTTATTAGGTATGTTAGGAATTAGTATTGTTACAATTAATGGTGTTGATCAAGGCAAAAGGGGTTTACTTATCAAAACTGATAAACTAGAAAAAGTTGAACGTTTTGAACAAATAGTTAAAGAAATTAATGAAATTGACATTACCAAATTAAGAATACCAGAACTTAGAGATCGTCTTGCAGTTAGACATGGCAGATACATAGAACAAGATGCGGATGATAAAAAAACGTTTAAATTTGAGAGAGAAGATTTAGGTTTACTTGTAGACTTTTTGGCTGAACTTTTTAAAGAAGAAGGACATAAGTTAATAGGAATACGAGGTATGCCACGTGTAGGTAAGACAGAATCAATTGTTGCTGGAAGCGTATGTGCGCATAAAAGATGGCTGTTTATTAGTTCTACTTTAATTAAGCAAACAGTAAGAAGTTCTTTAATCAAAGGTGAATATGATTCAAATCATGTTTATATTATTGATGGCGCAGTGACGGCTCGTGAATCTAATCCTAAGCACCAAGATTTAGTTAGAGAAGTTATGACACTCCCTTCGATTAAAGTAGTTGAGCATCCAGATTTATTTGTAGAAGCGTGTAATTATAGCATGGAAGACTTTGACTATATCATTGAATTAAGAGAAAATGAAAATCAAGAAATACATTATGATGAAATGAAAAAACAGACGATTCAAAGTAAAAATAATTTAGATTTCGGTGATCCATTTGGTGGAGGATTTGGTTTCTTTGAATAGGTTTGAGGAGGGCTATGTGTGAAAACTGTTGGTGAAGCATTAAAAGGTAGACGTGAAAGATTAGGTATGACTTTAAATGAACTTGAGCAACGAACACAACTTAAGCGTCAAACTCTGATACATATAGAGAATAATGATTTTGATTTATTAGCCAAAAAGGATTACACAGAGGGATTTATTCGTAAATATGCTAATGTAGTCAACATTGAACCTAATCAACTTATTGAGGCTCATCGTGACGAAATACCAAATAATCAGAATCAAATTGATGAATTAATTGCTGCTTTCTCGAACGGTGAAGCTCCCTCGTATCGAAGTAAGTCAAAAGAAACGATGCAATTGATAATGCTAATTGGTTTTATAGTAATAGTTTCTTTAATACTTTGGATTCTTGCAGTGTTAATTATATAAATAAAGTTTAAGAAATGAGGATTTATTATGAATATACCGAATCAGATTACGGTATTTAGAGTTATATTGATACCCGTTTTCATACTATTTGCGTTAGTAGATTTCGGATTTGGAAAGGTATCTTTTTTAGGCGGGTATCACATTAGAATTGAAATTTTAATAAGTGCAATTATTTTTATTCTTGCATCGTTAAGTGACTTTGCAGATGGATATTTAGCACGTAAATGGCAACTTGTTACAAATATGGGTAAATTTTTAGATCCATTAGCTGATAAACTTTTAGTAGCAAGTGCTCTTATTGTAATGGTGCAATTAGGTTTTACGAATTCAGTTGTAGCTATAATAATTATTGCACGTGAATTTGCGGTTACAGGCTTACGTTTATTACAAATTGAACAAGGATTTGTAAGTGCGGCGGGTCAACTAGGTAAAATTAAAACAGCAGTCACAATGGTTGCGATTATTTGGATACTACTAGGTGATCCACTCGTTCATTATATTCATTTTCCACTCGGTGTGACATTACTTTATATAGGAGTGTTTTTCACTATCCTTTCTGGCATTGAGTATTTCTACAAAGGTAGAGAAGTATTTAAACAATCTAAATAACATACGAATTTACAAGACTAGGCTTTATAAAAGTAAGATTATAAAGTTTAGTCTTTTTTTGAACTCTTTTTTTAGATTTATTAAATCAGAAAATATATAATGAATTTATTGCGAAAAAAGATGATCAAAGGGGTGAAAGTTGATGAAAGTATCTATAATTGCTGTAGGTTCTGAATTACTTTTAGGTCAAATAGCTAACACGAATGGTCAGTATTTATCCAAACTATTTAATAGTATTGGTAAAAACGTGGTTGAGCATACTGTAATTGGAGATAATCCGGAAAGATTGGAATACATTATCAGACAAGGATTTGAACGTTTTGATACTCTTGTGTTAACAGGTGGGTTAGGACCTACTAAAGACGATTTAACTAAACATACTGTAGCTAAAGTTTTAGGTAAAGAATTAGTTACTGACGAGGCTTCTTTAGAATATATTGAGAGTTATTTCAAAGAGCAAGGACAAGAAATGACACCTAATAATAAACAACAAGCATTGGTTATTGATGGTTGCAAAGTATTACCAAATAAAACTGGTATGGCGCCGGGAATGTTAATTGAAAAGAATGATAAAAAGGTTGTGCTTTTACCAGGGCCTCCTAGTGAAATGAAGCCCATGGCAAAGAATGAGCTATTACCTTACTTACTAGATGACGATAGCGTCATTTTTTCAGAGTTATTAAGATTTGCCGGAATAGGTGAATCTAAAGTTGAGACCATACTCATGGATCTTATAGAAAATCAAACTAATCCAACTATAGCTCCTTTAGCTGGAACACATGAAGTTTATATTAGAATTACTGCCAATTCTGATTCAAAGAATGATTGCAAAAATCTTATTGCCCCCGTCAAGAGGGAAATACTCGATCGTATAGGTGATTATTACTATGGATCTGATGACATTACTCTTGAGGAGGCTGTGATATCTAAAATAAATGAAACGTTTGCTATATATGATGGAGTAACAAATGGTGCTTTATATACAAGACTTAAAAATGTAGATCAAAATGATGTACTTAATGGATTGTTACCACACAATGGTTTATTTATAGACACTACAGATAGTATCCACGACCAATTATTTAATGCAGCGCAATATGTAAAAGATTTATACCAAACTGATTTGGGTATTGTTTTATTACATGAAAATGAAGACGTCTACTTAGCTATGTACGATGGAGAAGTATTAAACGTTGATACTTTTAAAATGACTCAAAGTAGAAATTTATTAAGAAGCAGAAGTCAAAATTATGCGATGATTAAATTATTAAAATGGTTTGAAAATCGATGATTATTCTTTTACTGTTTTAAAAATAAGTACGTTTGTTCGATTTTATATCATTTATAATTATAATTACACGAACAAATATTCGCAGAATGCTTGTGTTTTGAATGGATAGCTTGTATAGTAAAGATAAGATATTAAAAAAGATTACTTTCGTAATTAGGAGGTCTCGCTTTGGATAACGAACGTCAAAAAGCTTTAGATACAGTTATAAAAAATATGGAGAAATCATTTGGTAAAGGTGCTGTTATGAAATTAGGCGACAATAAAGGTCGTAAAGTATCAAGCACATCAAGTGGTTCTGTAACAGTGGATAATGCCCTAGGTGTAGGTGGTTATCCTAAAGGAAGAATTATAGAAATTTATGGACCTGAGAGTTCAGGTAAAACAACAGTTGCTTTACATGCAATTGCAGAGGTTCAAAAAAACGGTGGAGTAGCTGCATTCATTGATGCTGAACATGCACTTGATCCTGTATACGCTCAAGCTTTAGGCGTAGATATTGACAACTTATACTTATCTCAACCTGATCATGGGGAACAGGGACTTGAAATTGCTGAAGCATTTGTTCGAAGTGGTGCAGTTGACATCGTCGTGGTTGACTCAGTGGCAGCATTAACTCCTAAAGCTGAAATTGAAGGTGAAATGGGAGATACACATGTTGGTTTACAAGCAAGATTAATGTCTCAAGCTTTAAGAAAACTATCTGGTGCAATTTCTAAATCAAACACAACTGCAATCTTTATTAACCAAATTCGTGAAAAAGTTGGTGTGATGTTTGGTAATCCAGAAACTACACCAGGTGGACGTGCATTAAAATTCTATAGTTCTGTAAGATTAGAAGTAAGAAGAGCTGAACAACTAAAACAAGGCCAAGATATCGTAGGTAACAGAACTAAAATCAAAGTTGTTAAAAATAAAGTAGCACCTCCATTCAGAGTAGCTGAAGTAGATATTATGTACGGTCAAGGTATTTCTAAAGAAGGCGAATTAATTGACTTAGGTGTTGAAAATGACATCGTTGGTAAATCTGGTGCTTGGTACTCTTATAATGGTGATCGAATGGGTCAAGGTAAAGAAAACGTTAAAACTTATTTAAAAGAAAACCCTCAAATTAAAGAAGAAATTGATCGTAAATTACGAGAAAAATTAGGTATATTCGATGGAGACGTTGAAGAAACAGACGCTGAAGAAGAAGCACCTAAAACTTTATTTGATGAAGAATAATTTTTATTCAAAAGCATATATGTAAGTTTAAAATGGATGGCTTTTTGCTATCCATTTTTTTAGACTAAATTTTCACAATAACTAAGGATTTTAAACGTAGGATAAGGAATTTCATACCTTGACACTTCTCTGTCGAAAAACGTACAATTAGTGTGTATGATTCTTATATAATTTCATATAATCATATTGATTTTGATATACAGAGCAAACCCTAGATAAAGGAGGTGTTTATGTGAATTTATTAAGCCTCCTACTCATTTTGCTGGGGATAATTCTAGGCGTTGTTGTAGGGTATGTCGTTGCCCGAAATTTATTACACCAAAAACAAGTTCAAGCAAGACAAACTGCCGAAGATATTGTCAATTATGCTAACAAAGAAGCTGACAATATTAAAAAAGAAAAATTACTTGAGGCAAAAGAAGAGAACCAAATTTTAAGAGAACAAACAGAAAGTGAACTGCGTGAAAGACGTGGGGAACTTCAAAGACAAGAAACCCGACTTCTTCAAAAAGAAGAGAACTTGGATCGAAAATCTGATCTTTTAGATAAAAAAGATGAGATTTTAGAACAAAAAGAATCAAAAATTGAAGAAAGACAACAACAAGTAGATGCAAAAGAGAGTAGTGTTCAAACATTAATAATGAAGCATGAACAAGAATTAGAACGCATCTCCGGTCTCACTCAAGAAGAAGCTGTAAATGAACAACTTCAACGAGTTGAAGAAGAACTGTCACAAGATATTGCAATACTTGTTAAAGAAAAAGAAAAAGAAGCGAAAGAAAAAGTAGATAAAACAGCAAAAGAATTACTTGCTACTACAGTACAGAGATTAGCAGCCGATCATACAACTGAATCAACTGTATCAGTTGTTAATTTACCTAATGATGAAATGAAAGGTCGTATCATAGGTAGAGAAGGTCGAAATATTCGTACATTAGAAACGCTTACTGGTATAGACTTGATTATTGATGATACTCCAGAAGCGGTTATTTTATCAGGCTTTGACCCAATTCGACGAGAAATAGCTAGAACAGCATTAGTTAACTTAGTTTCAGATGGTCGTATTCATCCTGGTCGTATTGAAGATATGGTTGAGAAAGCTAGAAAAGAAGTTGACGATATTATTAGAGATGCAGGTGAACAAGCTACATTTGAAATTAATGTTCATAACATGCATCCTGATCTAGTTAAAATACTTGGCCGATTAAACTATCGTACTAGTTATGGCCAAAATGTGCTTAAACATTCTATTGAAGTGGCGCACCTTTCAGGTATGTTAGCTGCAGAGTTAGGCGAAGACGTTACTCTTGCTAAGCGTGCAGGTTTACTTCATGATGTTGGTAAAGCTATTGACCATGAGGTTGAGGGAAGTCACGTAGAAATAGGTGTTGAATTAGCTAAGAAATATGGTGAGAATGAAACAGTAACTAATGCTATTCACTCACATCATGGAGATGTAGAGCCAACTTCTATTATTTCTATTTTAGTTGCGGCTGCAGATGCCTTATCAGCAGCAAGACCGGGTGCTCGTAAAGAGACACTTGAAAACTATATTAGAAGATTAGAAAGATTAGAAGCTTTATCTGAGAGCTATGATGGAGTTGAAAAAGCATTTGCAATTCAAGCAGGTAGAGAAATTCGTGTAGTTGTCTCACCTGAAGAAATTGATGATTTAAAATCATACAGATTGGCTAGAGATATCAAAGATCAAATCGAAGAAGAATTACAATATCCTGGTCACATCAAAGTGACAGTTGTTCGAGAGACTAGAGCAGTAGAATATGCAAAATAATTTTAGAGCCACTTACCGGTAAATCGGTTAGTGGCTCTTATGCTTGAATCAAAGATTCAAGTATGACAATGAAACTTACCGAGACATCGGTTAGTGGCTCTTATACTTGAATCAAAGATTCAAGTATGACAATGAAACTTACCGAGACATCGGTTAGTGGCTCTTATACTTGAATCAAAGATTCAAGTATGACAATGAAACTTACCGAGACATCGGTTAGTGGCTCTTATACTTGAATCAAAGATTCAAGTATGACAATGAAACATACCGAGAAATCGGTTAGTGGCTCTTATGCTTGAAACGAAGATTCAAGTATGACAAAAAACTTACCGAGAAATCGGTTAGTGGCTCTTATGCTTGAATTAAAGATTCAAGTATGACGAAAGGGTTTGGCATAAAATAAAAAATCAACATAATCAATTGATTATGTTGATTCCTAAAAACTTATTTTTTAATAATTAGTTTTTAAATTATTTTAATTGTAGGTCTGCATCATTGATTTCTTTAATGATTTCAGCTGTATCGTAACAATTAGTAGCAATGTTTGAATATTTTTCAGCTAAACGGTAAGCATTAATATAGAGTGTTAAGCTTTCTTTAGCAATATCTTCTGGTTCATCAGATTTTGCTGGATTCGCGTTTACTACTAATTCTGCAAATTTTTCAGGATCAATATTAATAGACATGTATGATTTACAACTCCTAGAATTTTGTTAATTTCATATTAACATATTAAATAAATACAAAAAAGAAAAGTCTTTTAATATTCAGAATAATTAATTTGTACTGGATACTTTAATTATATGACGGTATCTATTAAACTGTTTATGAGAGGATGAACGATTTATGAGAATATTGTTTATTGGAGATATCGTTGGAAAAATCGGTAGAAAAGCAATTTCTACATATTTACCAAAAATAAAACAAAGTTATCGCCCTACAGTCTCCATTGTAAATGCTGAAAATGCAGCACATGGCAAAGGGTTAACAGAGAAGATTTATAAACAATTATTAAGAGAAGGCGTAGATTTCATGACTATGGGTAACCATACTTATGGTCAAAGAGAAATTTATGACTTTATCGATGATGCACATCGAATGGTTCGTCCGGCTAATTTTCCAGAAGAAGCGCCAGGAGTTGGAATGCGTTATATTCAAATTAATGAAATAAAATTAGCTATTATTAACCTACAAGGACGTTCATTTATGCAAGATATTGATGATCCCTTTAAAAAGGCGGATCAATTGATAGAAGAAGCAAGAAAAGTCACTCCTTACATCTTCGTCGACTTTCATGCAGAAACAACTTCTGAGAAAAATGCTATGGGTTGGTATTTAGATGGTAGAGTGAGTGCAGTAGTTGGAACACATACTCACATTCAGACTTCTGATAATCGCGTCTTACCAAACGGGACTGGCTATATCACTGATGTGGGTATGACAGGATATTATGATGGAATTTTAGGTATCAATCGCGAAGAAGTGATTAATAGATTTATTACAAGTTTACCTCAAAGACACGTCGTACCAGATGAAGGGCGCAGTGTTTTATCTGGCGTCATTATTGATTTAGATAAAGAAGGTAAAACAACACAAATTGAAAGAATATTAATAAATGACGACAATCCTTTTCAGGGATAAACCCCTGTCTTAATAGTGTTTAAAGGTTATCGTCCATTAGTATGAATTTAATTTTGTACCACTGTTTACATAGTAAAACGGTGGTTTCTTTTGTTATTATTAAATATGAATTATATCCACAGGAGGCATGTGATATGAAATCACAACTATCATGGAAAGTGGGCGGACAACAAGGTGAAGGTATCGAATCTACTGGAGAAATCTTCGCTACTGCAATGAATAGGAAGGGATACTTTTTATATGGTTACAGACACTTTTCAAGTCGAATTAAAGGTGGTCATACTAACAATAAAATAAGAGTATCAACTACGCCTGTTCATGCCATTAGTGATGATTTAGATATCTTAATTGCATTTGATCAAGAAACGATTGAGTTAAATCATCATGAAATGAGAGAGGATAGTATTATAATTGCGGATTCTAAGGCTAAACCGACGAAACCAGAAGGCTGTAAAGCGCAACTTATAGATTTACCGTTTACAAGCACTGCTAAAGAACTTGGGACAGCACTGATGAAAAACATGGTGGCTATTGGAGCTACTTCAGCGCTTATGAATTTAGACACAACTACTTTTGAAGAATTAATTACGAACATGTTCTCTAAAAAGGGAGAAAAAGTAGTTGATATGAATATCGAAGCGCTTAACGAAGGTTATCGTTTAATGAAAGAACACCTAAGTTCTATTCAGGGAGACTTTGAATTAGAAGCAATTAATGAAGATCCTCACTTGTATATGATAGGTAATGATGCAATTGGATTAGGAGCAATATCAGCAGGTTCTAAATTTATGGCTGCTTATCCTATTACTCCAGCATCTGAAATTATGGAGTATATGATTGCGAATCTTCCTAAAGTCGGTGGCACTGTTGTTCAAACGGAAGATGAAATTGCTGCAGCTACAATGGCTATAGGGTCTAACTATGCTGGTGTAAGAGGGTTTACAGCAAGTGCAGGTCCTGGTTTATCATTGATGATGGAATCAATTGGTTTATCAGGAATGACTGAAACACCATTCGTAGTCATCAACACTCAACGTGGCGGACCTTCAACAGGTTTACCTACTAAACAAGAACAATCAGATTTAATGCAAATGATATATGGTACACACGGTGATATTCCAAAAATTGTAGTTGCTCCAACTGATGCTGAAGATGCATTCTATCTTACAGTAGAGGCATTCAATTTAGCAGAGGAATATCAATGTCCTGTCATTATTTTAAGTGATCTACAACTTTCTTTAGGTAAACAAACAGTTAAGTCATTAGATTATAATAAGATTCAAATTAAACGCGGCGAATTACTTCAATCTGATATAGAACGTGAAGAAGATGATAAAGGCTACTTTAGAAGATATGCCTTAACAGGTAATGGAATTTCACCTCGTCCTATTCCGGGTGTAAAAGGTGGCGTTCATCACATCACTGGTGTTGAACATAATGAAGAAGGTAAACCTAGTGAAGCGGCTTCTAATAGACAAGCACAAATGGAAAAACGTATGCGTAAAACAGAAAATCTAGTTATAGAAAAACCTATTGAATCTAATGAAAAATATGATGAGGCAGATTTATTATATATAGGTTTTATTTCTACCAAAGGTGCTATTAACGAAGGCGCAGAACGTTTGGAATCTCAAGGTATTAAAGTTAATACTATACAAATTCGTCAGTTACATCCATTCCCTAAAGATACGATTCAACATGCAATCGATAAAGCATCTAAAGTGATTGTAGCTGAACATAATTATCAAGGTCAGTTATCTAATATTTTAAAAATGAACACAAAAGTAGAAGAAAAATTAGTGAACCAAACTAAATATGATGGTACACCTTTTTTACCTCATGAAATTGAAGATAAAGGATTAGAGATAGTCAAGGAAATTAAGGAGTTGGTTTAATTGGCTACATTCAAAGATTTTAGAAATAATGTTAAGCCAAATTGGTGCCCAGGATGTGGAGATTTCTCTGTACAAGCGGCCATACAAAAAGCAGCGGCCAATGTAGGTTTGGAACCTGAAGAAGTTGCAATTATTACAGGCATTGGATGTTCTGGTAGATTATCAGGATACATTAATTCTTATGGTGTTCACGCTATACATGGACGTGCCTTACCTTTAGCACAGGGTGTTAAAATGGCGAACAAAGATTTAACTGTTATTGCTTCAGGTGGCGATGGAGACGGTTATGCAATCGGTATGGGGCATACGATTCATGCATTAAGAAGAAACATGAATATGACATACATTGTCATGGATAATCAGATTTACGGTTTAACTAAAGGTCAGACATCACCTTCTTCAGCAGTAGGTTTTGTAACTAAATCTACACCTAAAGGGAATATTGAGAAAAATGTAGCCCCATTAGAATTAGCACTTTCATCAGGTGCTACATTTGTAGCACAAGGTTTTTCAAGTGATATTAAAGCATTAACTAAAATGATTGAGGATGCGATTAATCATGATGGATTTTCGTTTGTTAATGTATTCTCACCTTGTGTAACATATAACAAAGTTAACACTTATGATTGGTTTAAAGAGCATTTAACTAGCATTGATGATATTGATGATTATGATAATTCAGATAAACAGTTAGCTATGCGAACAGTTTTAGAGCACGAATCGCTAGTTAAAGGTATTGTCTATCAAGATACTGAAACGCCTTCATACGAATCTCAAATTAATGAACTTGAAGATGAGGCTCTAGCTAAAAAAGATGTTCATATTTCAGAAGATACGTTTAATGATTTGACAGCTCAATTTATATAAATTTTTGTTATCTGAGTGCCTACATGGGGTGCTCAGTTTTTTTATGATGAAAATCTATATTTTAATTCTTGATTAAAAATATTTAAATTACGTAAATGACTTTTTAAATTATTTATTTTGGGAATATGCAAAATAAACAATCTTATTGGAGGTAGTCATGGATAGATTTAAATCAATGAAAGAATTAGAAAACGTAACTGTGGAAAAAGAAGATTGGGAAATTGAAACAGATGATAAAGATAGTAGTGTATCAATCTTAGCGATTCACGGTGGTGGTATTGAACCAGCTACGACTGAGTTAGCACAAGTGATTGCTGATAAAGGGAATTATAATTATTTTTCTTTTAAGGGACTACGTAGTAAAGGCAATAATGAATTGCATGTTACATCTACAAATTACGATGACCCACAAGCTATTAAAATTGTTGAAAAAAGTGAAAGAGCGATAGCATTGCATGGTTGTAAAGGTGAAGATAGTGTAGCTTATCTTGGAGGCAATGATCAGCAACTTATTGATATATTAAGTGATGCATTATCAGATGTAGGTATAAAGGTACAAGAAGCGCCGAATACAATGGCTGGAAAGCAAGATGAAAATATTATTAATTTAACTAAGAATAATGCTGGCGTTCAAATCGAGTTAACTTCAAGTCTTAGAAAAGAATTATTTGTGAATAACAAAAGTTCTCGTAAAAGTCGTGAAGACCGAGATAACTGGGGTGACTTGATGTACGACTTTGCAGATGCAACAATTAAAGCACTACAACAAGTTTAGTCTTTAGCGTATACTTACTTTATGAATGTTAAAATATGAGTATATGATTGTATAAATAAAAGGAGTGATATTGTAGTGCAAGATACTTTAATGAGTGTACAAATAATTCCTAGAACTTCAAACAATGAAGATGTGATTCCTTATGTTGATGAGGCAATTAAAATTATTGATGAATCAGGAATGCATTATAGAGTAGGGCCATTGGAAACAACTGTTCAAGGAGAAATGAGTGAGTGTCTTATTCTAATTCAAAAACTTAATGAGAGAATGGTTGAATTAGAATGTCCAAGTATTATTAGCCAAGTTAAATTTTATCACGTCCCTGAAGGAATTGATATTGAGACATTAACTGGCAAATATGATGAAGAATAAACTAAGTATCACATAATAAACTAATGTTAAATTTCTTATAATAGGTTAGAGACAAATTAAGCTTAAAAGGTTTGATTTGTCTCTTTTTATATGTCATTTTTGAAAAATAAAACAAAACGTCTTTTTGCACTTTAACTTTAAATTTAATATAATGTAGTAATGATTATGGGCTTATAGAAAGGATTTTTCAAAGTGAATGAAGAACAAAGAAAAGCTGGTACGATAAACATTTTAGCTGAGCGTGATCGTAAAGCTGAAAAAGACTATAGCAAATACTTTGAACAAGTGTATCAACCACCTAGTTTAAAAGAAGCAAAAAAACGTGGGAAACAAGAAGTACAATATAATAGAGACTTTCATATTGATGAAAAGTATAAAAACATGGGTAACGGTCGTACTTTTTTAATTAAAACGTATGGTTGTCAAATGAATGCACATGATACTGAAGTTATGGCGGGGATATTAAAGGCTTTAGGTTATAGTGCGACAACTGATATTAATCAAGCAGATGTAATTTTAATTAATACTTGTGCTATTCGGGAAAATGCGGAAAACAAAGTTTTTAGTGAAATTGGAAATTTAAAACATCTTAAAAAAGAACGTCCTGATTGTCTAATCGGGGTATGTGGATGTATGTCTCAAGAAGAATCAGTAGTAAATAAAATTCTAAAATCTTATCAAAATGTAGATATGATATTTGGTACACATAACATCCATCACTTACCTGAAATTTTAGAAGAAGCGTATTTATCTAAAGCAATGGTAGTAGAAGTTTGGTCTAAAGAGGGAGATGTTATTGAAAATCTTCCTAAGGTAAGAGAAGGTAGTATAAAAGCTTGGGTTAATATCATGTATGGATGTGATAAATTCTGTACATATTGTATCGTACCTTTCACGAGAGGTAAGGAACGTAGCCGTCGCCCTGAAGATATTATTAATGAAGTAAGAGAATTAGCAAGAGAAGGCTATCAAGAAATTACTTTATTAGGTCAAAATGTAAATTCCTATGGTAAAGATATCGAAGATCTAGATTATGGACTTGGTGATTTACTAGAAGATATATCTAAGATTGATATACCAAGAGTAAGATTTACAACAAGTCACCCTTGGGACTTTACGGATCGTATGATTGAAGTTATAGCAAATGGTGGTAATATAGTTCCTCACATTCACCTACCAGTTCAATCAGGGAACAATGCCGTTTTAAAAATTATGGGTCGTAAATATACTCGTGAAAGCTATCTTGATTTAGTAAATAGAATAAAAACTGCAATTCCTAATATAGCGTTAACAACAGATATTATTGTAGGATATCCTAATGAAACTGAAGAACAATTTGAAGAAACGCTATCGTTATATGATGAAGTAGAATTTGAACATGCTTATACTTATCTATACTCTCAAAGAGATGGAACACCAGCTGCTAAAATGAAAGATAATGTGCCTACTGAAGTGAAAAAAGAACGATTACAAAGGTTAAATAAAAAAGTAGGTGAATACTCTCAAAAAGCTATGAGTAAGTATGAAGGTAAAATCGTTACAGTATTGTGTGAAGGAGCAAGTAAAAAGGATGACACAGTATTAGCTGGTTACACTGATAAAAATAAACTAGTCAACTTTAAAGCTCCTAAAGAAATGATTGGAAAACTTGTTGATGTTAAAATCGATGAAGCAAAACAATATTCATTAAATGGAACATTTGTGAAAGAACATCAAAAGGCAATGGTGGTTCATTAAACAATGTATTCAAAAGAGGATATCTTAAAACATGCAGATATACTAGCGCAACGCATTAATGACCTAGATGTTGTAAAAGATTACCAATCGATTGAACAGCAAATCCATAATAATAAAACAATTGAAAGTAAGATGAAAAGTTTAAAAAATCAACAAAAACAATCTGTCAACTTTCAAAATTATGGGAAAGATACTGCCTTCCGACAATCTGAAAATCAAATTCATCATATTGAAGATGAAATAAATAATTTACCAATAGTCGAAGAATTTCGTTCTGCACAATACGATGCGAATGATTTATTACAAATGATGATCAAAACAATGGAAGATAGACTTAATGAACATAACAAACGAGAGCATAAGGAATAAAAGCTAATTGAGGAGTAAATGCTATGAAAATAAGGAATTTGACTATAACTGCATTTTTAATCGCAATCAACGTTGTATTAAGTAGTCTTATTGTAATACCTTTAGGACCTATAAAAGCAGCGCCTGTTCAACATTTTATTAATGTTTTATGCGCTGTGTTTGTAGGACCGTGGTATGGATTAGCTCAAGCGCTTATTTCTTCAATTTTAAGAATTAGTTTTGGAACAGGTAGTCCTTTTGCTTTCCCGGGTAGTATGATTGGAGTTCTCTTGTCTAGTCTATTCTACATGTATAGAAAACATATTTTCATGGCATCAGTTGGAGAAGTTTTAGGAACTGGTGTCATAGGAAGTTTAATGTGTATACCTTTAGCATGGTTTATGGGAATGGAAGACTTCTTTGTAAAACCATTAATGATAGCGTTTATGGTTTCAAGTGTAATTGGTTCTCTAATTAGCTATATAATACTTATTATTTTAAAAAGACGCGGGTTATTAGATAAATTTAAAAAGAAATAATTAATTATCATGTACGCTTTATTATTAAGGGATTAAATAAATGGGGTAACTCTGTTTAATTCGTATAATAGAGCGTGCTTTTTTATTCACTTTTTGATTAAGCGAGTTACATATTTATATGTTAAAATGTATGAGTTAAAACAGTGCGTAAAAAATTTTAAAAATAGAAAAATATTTATGAATAAGGGTTGTGAAAATAGAAATGGCGAATGTAACACCGATGATGCAACAATATTTAAAAATAAAATCAGAATATGATGATTGTTTATTATTTTTTAGACTCGGCGATTTCTATGAAATGTTCTTTGAAGATGCCAAAGAAGCCTCAAGAGTACTTGAAATCACCTTAACTAAAAGAGACGCTAAAAAAGAAAATCCAATCCCAATGTGTGGCGTACCTTATCATTCAGCAGATAGTTATATTGAAACCTTAATTAATAATGGGTATAAAGTAGCGATTTGTGAACAGATGGAAGACCCTAAACAAACAAAAGGCATGGTTAAAAGAGAAGTTGTAAGAATTGTCACTCCTGGTACAGTCATGGAACAAGGTGGCGTAGATGAAAAACAAAATAACTACATTCTTAGTTTTGTAAAAGATGAAGAAATAGCACTTAGTTATTGTGATGTTTCTACTGGAGAATTTAAGTCTACCCATTTTCAAGACGAAGCGACGTTATTAAATGAAATAACGACGATAAATCCTAATGAAATTGTTGTTAATGAAGCATTATCTGAAGAACTCAAACGCCAAATTAGTATGACTACAGAAACAATTACAGTACGTGAGACTCTATCAAATGAACAATACGAGACTAATAAGCTTACTCATAATCTAATGTATAAATCTGTACAATTATTACTAGATTATATTCATCATACTCAAAAGAGAGACTTATCTCATATAGAAGAAGTTGTACAATATGCGGCTGTTGATTTCATGAAGATGGACTTCTATGCCAAACGTAATCTAGAACTAACAGAGAGTATTAGACTCAAATCTAAAAAGGGTACTTTACTTTGGTTGATGGATGAAACAAAAACACCAATGGGTGCTAGAAGATTAAAACAATGGGTAGATAGACCTTTAATTAGTAAAGACCAAATTAATGATCGATTAAATATAGTTGAAGAATTCATTAATCGTTTTATCGAAAGAGATACCTTACGTAATTATTTAAATCAAGTTTATGATATTGAAAGATTGGTAGGTAGAGTCAGTTATGGCAATGTGAATGCCAGAGATTTAATTCAGCTTAAGCACTCAATATCAGAAATTCCACATATTAAAGAATTACTTAATGAATTAGATGCTCAAACTACTACTCAATTTAGTGAACTTGAGCCGTTAGATGATCTTTTAGAACTATTAGAAGAGAGTTTAGTAGAAGAACCTCCAATTTCAGTTAAAGATGGTGGATTATTCAAGACAGGTTTCAATGAACAACTAGATGAATACTTAGAAGCTTCTAAGAACGGTAAAAATTGGTTAGCAGAATTACAGGCTAAGGAACGTGAGCGTACAGGTATCAAGTCTCTTAAGATAAGTTTTAATAAGGTTTTTGGTTATTTTATTGAAATCACACGTGCTAATTTGCAAGGATTTGAACCTAGCGATTATGGCTACAATCGCAAACAAACATTATCCAATGCAGAGCGTTTTATTACAGATGAATTGAAAGAAAAAGAAGATATCATTTTAGGTGCCGAAGATAAAGCGATTGAATTAGAGTATCAATTATTCGTTAAATTGCGTGAGCACATTAAAACTTACACTGAAAGGTTACAACAACAAGCTAAAATTATTTCTGAATTAGATTGTCTACAGAGTTTTGCTGAAATTGCGCAAAAATATAATTATGTAAGACCATCTTTCAGTGATGATAAAACCTTACATTTAGAGAATTCGAGACATCCAGTGGTTGAGAGAGTTATGGATCATAACGATTATGTGCCGAACGATTGTAGTTTAAACAATGATACATTTATTTATCTCATAACTGGGCCAAATATGTCTGGTAAGTCAACTTACATGAGACAAGTAGCAATTATTAGCATTATGGCACAAATGGGAGCATACGTACCTTGTGATTCTGCTATATTACCTATATTTGATCAAATTTTTACTAGAATAGGTGCAGCTGACGACTTAGTTTCAGGTAAAAGTACATTTATGGTAGAGATGTTGGAAGCACAAAAAGCGTTAACTTATGCTACAGAAAATAGTTTAATTATTTTTGATGAAATTGGTAGAGGGACATCTACTTATGATGGACTTGCTTTAGCACAAGCCATGATTGAGTATGTAGCACAAACTTCTCATGCTAAAACACTATTTTCAACTCATTATCATGAATTAACTTCACTAGATCAAATGTTACCATGTTTAAAAAATGTACATGTAGCTGCTGATGAATATCAAGGAGAACTGATATTCTTGCATAAAGTTAAAGATGGAGCCGTCGATGATAGTTATGGTATACAAGTAGCTAAATTAGCTGATTTGCCAGAAGAAGTAATAAGTCGAGCTCAAGTAATACTAGATGAATTTGAACAAAAACCATCTAATCAAATTATGCCTAATGAATTACCAAATAATCATACAAATGATGAAAATGTAAAAAATGAGCATCACAATAGTGACGACAAATCAATGATCAAAGATTCATTTGAACAAGCTGCATTTGATTTATTTGATAATAGTGAAGAACAAAGTGAATTAGAATTAGAAATTAAAAATTTGAATTTATCCAATATGACGCCTATAGAAGCACTTGTGAAATTAAGTGAGTTACAGAATCAATTAAGGTAGAGGTAGGTGTAAGAAATGGGAAAAATAAAAGAATTACAAACCTCATTAGCTAACAAAATTGCAGCCGGCGAAGTTGTAGAGAGACCCAGCTCTGTAGTTAAAGAATTATTGGAGAACGCGATTGATGCAAAATCCACCGAGATAAATATTGAAGTGGAACAATCAGGTATTTCTTCAATTAGAGTTGTTGATAACGGCACAGGTATTGAGCAAGATGATTTAAGTCTTGTCTTTCATAGACACGCAACAAGCAAATTAGATGTTGATGATGACTTATTCCATATTAGAACTTTAGGATTTCGTGGTGAGGCTTTAGCCAGTATTTCATCAGTATCTAAAGTGACATTAAAGACGTGTACAGATAATGAAAATGGCTTTGAAGTATATGCTGAAAATGGTGAGATCGTTAATCGTAAGCCAGCAAAAGCTAAAAAAGGTACAGACATATTAGTTGAATCCTTATTCTATAATACACCAGCGCGCTTAAAATATATTAAAAGTCTTTATACAGAATTAGGGAAGATAACTGATATTGTTAATCGAATGGCGATGAGTCATCCTGATATTAGAATCTCTTTAGTGTCTGATGGCAAAACACTAATAAGCACGAACGGTTCAGGTCGTACGAATGAAGTGATGGCAGAGATATATGGAATGAGAGTTGCTAAAGATTTAGTACATATTTCAGGAGATACAAGTGATTATCATCTTGAAGGTTTCTTTGCAAAACCTGAACATTCAAGAAGTAACAAGCATTATATTTCAATTTTTATTAATGGTAGATATATCAAGAATTTTATTCTTAACAAAGCTATTTTAGAAGGATACCATACATTATTAACTATAGGCAGATATCCAATTTGCTATATCAACATTGAAATGGATCCTATTTTAGTAGATGTTAATGTACATCCAACTAAGTTAGAAGTTCGTTTATCAAAAGAGGACCAGTTATATGATTTAATAGTTGAAAAAATTAGAGAGGCATTCAATGATAGAATTCTGATTCCACAAAATGATTTAGACCGAACGCCTAAAAAGAATAAAGTCCTTGAATCATTTGAACAACAAAAAATGGATTTCGAAAAACGAAATTCTGAAGTGACAAATGACGACTTAACAACCGCCCATCCTTCATCTAATAAGGACCATTACAATACTAATGATTCAGAAATTAGAGAAGGTATCAATAATTACCAAGATACAAATACTACTTTATCAAACCATGAAAATGAGCAAGGATTTACCTCTCATAATATACAACGTTCCGAAGAGGATAATTACTCTCAAGTTCAAAAAGACATACTTAATGATATGGAGGACGATTACCTTTTAAATACTGAATCAACCTCTAATAACGAAGAAGATATTAAAGGTACAGTGAGTCAAGATCCTAAGCGACGTGTACCATACATGGAAGTTGTGGGCCAAGTTCATGGAACGTATATTATTGCTCAAAATGAAAATGGTATGTTTATGATAGATCAACATGCAGCGCAAGAGAGAATAAAGTATGAATATTTTAGAGATAAAATAGGAGAAGTATCTAACGAAGTTCAAAATTTACTTATACCTCTTACATTTCATTTCTCAAAAGATGAACAAATGATTATTGACCAGTATATAGATGAATTAGATAAAGTTGGAATACACCTAGAGCATTTTGGTGGTCATGATTATATTGTAAATAGTTATCCAGTATGGTTTCCAAAAGCTGAAGCACAGGAAATAATTAAAGATATGATTGAGTTAGTATTAGAAAATAAAAAAGTAGATGTGAAAAAGATAAGAGAAGATGCAGCGATTATGATGTCTTGCAAGAAATCTATTAAAGCAAATCATTATTTAAAAAATAACGAAATGTCAGATTTAATTGACCAACTAAGAGAAGCAGAAGATCCATTTACGTGTCCGCATGGTAGACCAATTATAATCAATTTTTCAAATTATGAATTAGAAAAACTATTTAAACGAGTGATGTAGAGGAGCTGTTATCTTGAAAGAAAATATTTTACCAGCTATTAGAAACATGAGAGATCTTGAAAGATTAACGAAGACGAACTATAAAGCTTGTGTATTGTTAGATATGCATATCGGCCATTTGAAAAGTATTATGGGGTTACTAAAGCAATATAATATAGAGTGTTATATTCATATCGATTTGATTAAAGGATTGAGCCATGATGAATTTGCTTGTGAATATATCATTCAACAATATCAACCAAAAGGTATCGTTTCTACAAAAACAAAAGTGATTAGGAAAGCCAAATCATTAAATACCTTAACGATATTTAGAGTGTTTATTATTGATAGCCAAGCACTAACTAGAAGTATAGAGTTAATTAAAAAAGTCGAACCAGATTTTGTCGAAGTATTACCAGGTATAGCTAGTAAAGCGATTAATCAAATTCAAAAAGAGACTACAACATCAGTTATTGCGGGCGGATTAATCAATGATGAAGCAGAAATTCAAGAAGCCATATCTAGTGGAGCTAAATATGTTACTACAAGCTATCAAAAGCTCTGGTAGTTACAAATTATGAGTTGTTTAAAGAATGATTTTCTTCTTTGAGCAACTCTTTTTTTATAAAAAATTATCAATAAAACTAAAATATTTAATAAGTGTTTTGGTTATCAATAATATTTCATCACTATTTTTATAATTATAAATACTAATTATGACAATTATTTTACAAAGTTATTGACAACGCTTACAACACAATAGTAAAATTGTATCAAGTTTAAAAGTTAATAATAGAACAGAGACTGGGAGATTTCTACGAGCTTAATATCGCTATGGTAGGGGTCTCTCTGTTTTTTGGGAGGAATTTATATGAATGCTTATTTAGCAGAATTTTTAGGAACTGCGATTCTAATCCTTTTCGGGGGTGGCGTATGTGCAAACGTCAACTTGAAGAGAAGTGCAGGCAACAACGCTGACTGGATTGTTATCGCAGCGGGTTGGGGACTTGCCGTGTCAATGGGTGCTTACGCTGTTGGTAAATTCTCAGGTGCACATTTAAACCCAGCTGTAACTATAGCTCTTGCCATGGATGGCGGATTCAGTTGGGCTCAAGTACCAGGATATATCATTTGCCAGATGTTAGGTGGTATCGTTGGTGGTGCACTCGTTTGGTTAATGTATCTTCCACATTGGAAAGTCACTGAAGAACCTGACGTTAAATTAGGCGTGTTCTCTACAGCACCTGGTATCAAAAATTATTTCGCCAACTTTTTAAGTGAGATAATCGGTACAATGGCTTTAACTTTAGGTATTCTATTTATTGGTGTGAATAAAATTGCTGACGGATTAAACCCACTTATTGTTGGCGCTTTAATTGTAGCAATTGGTTTAAGTTTAGGAGGCCCTACTGGTTATGCAATTAACCCAGCTCGTGATTTAGGCCCACGTATTGCCCATGCAATATTGCCAATTGCAGGAAAGGGTAAATCTAATTGGTCATATGCTATAGTGCCTGTGTTAGGTCCTATTGCAGGTGGTATGCTCGGTGCAGTCATTTACGAAGTATTTTATAAACAAACATTTAATGTAAGTTGTGCCGTTGGAATTTTAGTAGTAGTAATCACTCTAGTATTAGGGTTAATTTTAAATAAATCTTCAAAAAAAGGTGACATTGAATCAATTTACTAATAGTAACAATATATTAGATAATTATAATTATCGGGATTAAAATTTCTCAATTATGTGTATAGATATAATGGTTGATACTTTATAAATAGTTTTAAAATGTTAACTTTATAAAGCTTATTATTAATCACATCAAAAGGAGTCAAAACCTATGGAAAAATATATTTTATCAATCGATCAGGGAACAACAAGTTCACGTGCAATCTTATTTAATAAAGATGGAGAAATTAAAGGTGTTTCTCAACGTGAATTTAAACAACATTTTCCACACTCAGGTTGGGTAGAACATGATGCTAACGAAATTTGGACTTCAGTTCTTTCAGTAATGGCTGAAGTTATGAATGAAAATGATATTCAATCTGAACAAATTGAAGGTATCGGTATTACTAACCAACGTGAAACAACAGTGGTTTGGGATAAAAATACCGGACGACCAATTTATCACGCGATAGTTTGGCAATCACGTCAAACGCAAGATATTTGTACTGAATTAAAAGATCAAGGTTATGAAGAAACATTCAGAGATAAAACAGGTTTACTATTAGACCCTTATTTTGCAGGAACTAAAGTAAAATGGATTTTAGATAATGTTGATGGCGCAAGAGAGAAAGCAGAAAATGGAGACTTATTATTCGGAACTATTGATTCTTGGTTAGTTTGGAAGTTGTCAGGTAAAGCGGCTCATATCACTGATTATACGAATGCTAGTCGTACTTTAATGTTCAATATTCATGATTTAAAATGGGATGATGAACTATTAGACATTTTAGATGTTCCTAAACAAATGCTTCCTGAAGTTAAAGAATCAAGCGAAGTGTATGCTAAAACTATAGATTATCACTTCTTCGGTCAAGAAGTACCTATTGCCGGTATCGCTGGTGACCAACAAGCTGCATTATTTGGTCAAGCTTGTTTCGACCGTGGAGACGTTAAAAACACTTACGGTACAGGTGGCTTTATGTTAATGAACACAGGTGAAGAAGCGGTTAAATCAGAAAGTGGATTATTAACAACTATTGCATATGGCATTGACGGCAAAGTGAACTATGCGCTTGAAGGTTCAATCTTTGTTTCAGGTTCAGCTATCCAATGGTTACGTGATGGTTTGAGAATGATTAATTCTGCACCTCAAACTGAGAACTACGCTTCACGTGTGGACTCAACTGAAGGCGTTTATATGGTTCCAGCATTTGTAGGCTTAGGTACGCCTTATTGGGATTCTGATGCTAGAGGCGCATTCTTCGGATTAACTCGCGGTACTGAAAAGGAACACTTCATCCGTGCAACATTAGAATCACTATGCTATCAAACACGTGATGTTATGGAAGCAATGTCAAAAGATTCATCTATTGAAGTACAAAACTTACGTGTAGATGGTGGTGCAGTTAAAAATAACTTCCTAATGCAATTCCAAGCTGATATCGTTAATACAGCAGTTGAAAGACCTGAAATTCAAGAAACTACTGCTTTAGGTGCTGCATACTTAGCAGGTTTAGCTGTAGGATTCTGGGACGATAAAGAAGATATTAGAGAACGTTGGAAGCTTGAAACTGAATTTGAACCAAAAATGGAAGATGAACAACGCACTAAGTTATACAAAGGCTGGAAAAAAGCTGTTGAAGCAACTCAAGTATTCAAATTAGAAGATTAAGACAAATTTTTTAAAGGAAAAATGAGCAATAAATGGACTTGATTTTCTTAAATGTGATATACTTTATTTAAGTTAATAAGAAAATCGAGAAACGAGAGATCTGTTCGTACAAAACAATTAAATGTTGTTGTGGGATAGGTGTCTCGTTTTTTATTTATTTCTAGGAGGCGTTTAGATAATGGCATTATCTACATTGAAAAGAGATCATATCAAGAAAAATTTAAGAGAAAATGAATATGACGTTGTTATCGTCGGTGGTGGTATTACAGGTGCAGGTATTGCTCTTGACGCCAGTAACCGCGGTATGAAAGTAGCATTAGTTGAAATGCAAGATTTCGCACAAGGTACAAGTTCTAGATCTACTAAACTTGTTCATGGTGGTTTAAGATATTTAAAACAATTACAAGTTGGCGTTGTTGCTGAAACTGGTAAAGAACGTGCAATTGTTTATGAGAATGGTCCACATGTAACTACACCTGAATGGATGCTGTTACCAATGCATAAAGGTGGTACATTCGGTAAATTCTCAACAGCTATCGGTTTAACAATGTATGATAGACTAGCTGGTGTTAAAAAATCTGAACGTAAAAAAATGTTATCTAGACAAGATACACTAGATAAAGAACCATTAGTTAAACAAGAAGGTTTAAAAGGTGGCGGTTATTACGTTGAATACCGTACTGATGACGCTCGTTTAACTATTGAAGTTATGAAAAAAGCAGCTGAAAAAGGTGCAGAAATCATTAACTATACTCGTTCAGAACATTTCACTTATGATTCAAATAAAAAAGTTAATGGTATCGAAGTATTAGATATGATTGACGGAGAAACATACGGTATTAAAGCTAAAAAAGTAATTAATGCTTCTGGTCCATGGGTTGATGAAGTGAGAAGTGGTGACTATGCGCGTAATAATAAACAACTACGTTTAACTAAAGGTGTGCACGTTGTTATCGACCAATCTAAATTCCCATTAGGCCAAGCAGTTTATTTCGACACTGAAAAAGATGGTCGTATGATTTTCGCTATACCTCGTGAAGGTAAAGCATATGTTGGTACAACTGATACTTTCTATGATAACGAAAAAGCAACACCATTAACTACACAAGAAGATAGAGATTATCTCATTGATGCAATTAATTACATGTTCCCAAGTGTTAATGTTAAAGATGAAGATATCGAATCAACTTGGGCAGGTGTTCGTCCATTAATCTTAGAAGAAGGTAAAGACCCATCTGAAATTTCTCGTAAAGATGAAGTTTGGGAAGGTGAATCAGGCCTACTTACTATTGCTGGTGGTAAGTTAACAGGTTATCGTCATATGGCACTAGATATTGTTGACTTATTAGCTAAACGTTTAAAACAAGAACATGGACTTAAATTTGAACCATGTGCAACTAAATATCTTAAAATTTCTGGCGGTGACGTAGGTGGTAGTAAAAACTATCAACACTTTGTTGACCAAAAAGTTGACGCAGCCAAAGGATTTGGTATTGAAGAAGATGTTGCACGTAGATTAGCTAGTAAATATGGTTCTAACGTAGATCATTTATTCAACATAGCTCAAACTGCTAAACAACAAGATAATCATTTACCATTAGAAATTTATGTGGAATTAGTTTACGGAATTCAACAAGAAATGGTTTACAAACCAACTGACTTCTTAGTACGTCGTTCAGGTAAATTATACTTCAATATTCAAGATGTTTTAGATTATAAAGATGCTGTTATTGACGTTATGGCTGACATGCTTAACTATTCAGATGCTCAAAAAGAGTCTTACACTAAAGAAGTAGAAGAAGCAATTGATCAAGCACGTACTGGAAATAATCAACCAGCAGTTAAAGAATAAACATGTTGAATTAAAACGTATGAATATCTAATAAACTACTTGTGAATGTTGGCTCTCGCTTTCATTCATAAGTAGTTTTTTAATTTGCAAATTTTGTGCCATCATTTTCTAAAAATAAATGATTAATGAGGGTAATGTTAATATGCAAACGATTTGATTACATCAATGTCTCACGGTATATTATTTATAAAATGGTTTAAATAAACGCATTGAATTAAACCTAAATTTGAAGTTAGAAAGATCGGGGGCATATGTTGTGAGTCAAAGTCAATTTAAAATTACTGTTGAAGATGGAACAATGATTGAAGTTAAAGTTGATAAAGCGAAGAAAAATACTATCGGTATTATTCATCTTTTTCATGGTATGGCTGAACATATGGACCGTTATGACGAGTTAGTAAATGCGTTGAATATACAAGGATACGATGTTTTAAGACACAATCATCGTGGTCATGGTAAAGATATTGATGAAGTTGAACGGGGTCATTTTGAGAGTATGTCTCAGATCGCTGATGATGCGTATGAGATAGTTGAAACACTATATGGTACTGAACTTATAGTTCCTTACGTTGTCCTTGGACATTCTATGGGCTCTATTATTGCAAGATTATTTGTTATGAGATACCCAGAATTTGCAAATGGATTAATATTAACAGGTACTGGCATGTTCCCGAAATGGAAGGGTGTTCCGGCGACTTTCGCTTTGAAACTCATTACGATGATTTTAGGAAAACGCCGTCGAGTAAATTGGGTGAATAAATTAGTTAATAAATCATTTAACAAACGAATAGACAATCCCTTAACTGAAAGTGATTGGATATCTACAAGACGTGATGAGGTAGAGAAATTTGTTAAAGATGAATACTGTGGTTTCAAAGTATCTAATCAGTTAATTTATCAAACTGTAAAATTTATGATGCTAACAATAGAACCTAAATGTCTAGATAAACTTAACAAACAATTGCCAATTTTATTGATTTCAGGAAAAGAAGATCCATTTGGTGATTATGGAAAAGGAATCAAACAATTAGGTAAATTATATAAAAAATCAGGTATTAAGCACATTACTGTACAGCTATATAAAAATAAAAGACATGAAATTTTATTTGAAGACGACTATCAAACAACGTGGCAACATATGTTTGAATGGATAGAGAAACAAATTTTAAAGAAAAATAAAGTGAGTGAATAACGAAATGACGAATCAACATAAGCCATTTATTGTTGTTATTGTTGGACCAACAGCATCAGGTAAAACTGAATTAAGTATTGAAGTTGCCAAAAAATTTAATGGAGAAATCATTAGTGGCGATTCAATGCAAGTATATAAAAATATGGATATTGGAACAGCTAAAGTAACACAAGATGAAATGGATGGTATCACGCATCATATGATAGACATCTTAGAACCAGATGAGTCGTTTTCGGCATTTGAATTTAAAAAACGTGCAGAAGCATGTATTGAAGATATTACAAATAGAGGTAAATTACCTATTATCGCGGGTGGCACGGGCCTTTACATACAATCATTACTTTATAATTATGCATTTGAAGATGAAACTATTTCAGAAGAGCAAATGAAACGTGTTCAAGCACAACTTGAAGAATTAAAACACTATAATAATGGAGAATTGCATCAGTATCTAGCATCTTTTGATAGTGACTCTGCAGAAGATATTCATCCAAATAATCGAAAAAGAGTACTTCGAGCGATAGAATACTATTTAAAAACAAAAAAACTTTTAAGTTCTCGCAAGAAAGTGCAACAATTTACTGAAAATTATGATACATTATTATTAGGGATTGAAATGTCGCGCGAAACATTATATTTTAAAATAAATAAACGTGTCGATATTATGTTGGGTCACGGATTATTTAAAGAAGTGCAAGACCTCGTAGAACAAGGTTTTGAATCAAGTCAAAGTATGCAAGCAATTGGATATAAAGAACTCGTACCTGTAGTAAAAGGTCATATACAGATGGATGATGCTGTTGAAAAACTTAAACAGCATTCACGTAAGTATGCGAAACGACAATTAACTTGGTTTAAAAATAAAATGGACGTTCGTTGGTTAGATAAAGAAAAAATGTCACTTCAGATGATGTTAGATGAGATTACAACCCAAATAAATAAAAGGAGTTCTAAACATGATTGCAAACGAAAACATCCAAGATCAAGCACTAGAGAACTTTAAAGCAGACAAAACTGAGGTCACTGTATTCTTTTTAAACGGCTTTCAAATGAAAGGTGTTATTGAAGACTTTGACAAATATGTCGTAAGTTTAAATTCTCAAGGCAAACAACATCTGATTTACAAACATGCGATCAGCACTTTCACAGTTGATAATGAAGCAGAAGAATCAACTGAAGAAAAAAGTGAAGAATAGAAGTTGTAATCAAAGTGCATTAATAACGCCATTTTGTTGAAAGTAAAATCTAATCGTTGGTTTTACTAATCAATGAAATACATTTAATTATTGAAGATAATGTTTTAAAACACTAAGCACTTTAGAACAAATCAAGGGAATGTTTGTAATAAAAAAATGCTTCATGCAATGTGTTGATTGAAGTTAGTCTTAATTTCAATAATTACACATTACATGAAGCATTTTTCATTGTAGTTATACTCTAAATTACTCTTACTTATTAATTATAATAATTTTTCAATTTCACTTGCGATTTGGTCTGGTTTTTTCTGAGGAGAAAAGCGTTTAATAACATTACCCTTACGATCAACTAAGAATTTAGTGAAATTCCATTTTATTTTTTCATTTAACATACCTTTTGCAGCATCAGTTAAATAACGGAATAAAGGATGTTGATTGTCGCCTTTAACGTCTACTTTCTCATGAATAGGGAAAGTAACGCCATAATTAATTTTACAATTTTGAGCGGCCTCTTCTCCTGAACCAGGTTCTTGTCCGCCAAATTGATTACAAGGGAAACCTAAGACGATAAAGCCTTTATCTTTATAGTTATCATATAACTTCTGTAATCCTTCAAATTGTGGAGTAAAACCACATTCACTAGCAGTGTTTACGATTAGCATTACGTCGCCTTTATACTGTTCTAATTTATAATTTTCACCATTATTTTTTTGTACTACGAAATCATAAATTGTTTCCATATTTATCACCCTTTCGATTTACTTCAAATTTAACATAATTTAACCGTATAGTCTTTGTTTATACTCTATGATAGAATGTTTTGAGTAACTTTTTAAAAGGAGATGTATATCATGGCACAGCAACCACATACGACTAAGAAGAAATTAGAGACTGCTGTTTTAATCGGTGTACATGCTCAAACGGATAATCAATTTAATTTTGATTCAACTATGGAAGAATTAGAAGCTTTATCTCAAACTTGCCGTTTAAATGTTAAGGGACAAATCACTCAAAATAGAGAACAATTTGATCATAAATATTATGTAGGTAAAGGTAAAATAGAGGAAATTAAAGCTTTCATCGAATTTCATGATATAGATGTTGTCGTTACAAATGATGAATTAACGACGGCTCAATCTAAAACATTAAATGATAATTTGGGCATAAAAATCATCGATAGAACCCAATTGATTTTAGAAATATTCGCATTAAGAGCAAGAAGTAGAGAAGGTAAATTACAAGTTGAACTTGCACAACTTGATTATCTTTTACCACGATTGCAAGGTCATGGAAAGAGTCTTTCTCGTTTAGGCGGTGGCATAGGTACAAGAGGTCCAGGTGAAACAAAACTTGAAATGGATCGACGTCATATTAGAACACGCATGAATGAAATCAAGCATCAACTACAATCAGTAGTTGAACATCGTGAAAGATATAGAAATAAACGAGAACAGAATCAAGTTTTCCAAGTTGCCTTAGTTGGTTATACGAATGCTGGAAAATCATCTTGGTTTAACGTTTTAGCGAATGAAGAAACCTACGAAAAGGATTTACTCTTTGCAACATTAGACCCAAAAACACGTCAAATACAAATAAATGAAGGGTTTAATCTTATTATTTCAGATACAGTAGGTTTCATTCAGAAATTACCTACAACACTTGTTGCTGCGTTCAAATCTACGCTTGAAGAAGCTAAAGATGCAGATTTACTATTACACGTTGTTGATGCGAGTCATCCTGAACATCGTACGCAATATGATACAGTTAATCAAATCATTGATGATTTAAATATGGATCAAATACCTCAGGCTGTCATTTTCAATAAAAAAGATTTATGCACAGAAGCTCAAGAGGCTCCAGTTGCTAAATCGCCATATGTATTTGTATCTAGTCGTGATGAAAATGATAAAGATAAAGTTAGAAACTTAATGATTGATGAAATAAAACATCATTTAGACTATTATGAAGAAACAGTTGATAGTACAGATGCAAATCGATTGTACTTCTTAAAGCAACACACACTAGTTGATGAACTTTATTTCAATGAAGACAATGAGACTTATAGTATTAAAGGTTATAAAAAATAAAGAAGGAAGAAAAATCATGGAAGAAATGACCAAATTAATTGAAGAAGTTGAAACGACTTTAGCACCATTCTTCAAAGATATTGAGAAAACTGCGTTAATCAATCAAGAAAAAGTATTAGACGCATTTCACCATGTCAAAGCTACAGAGAGTGACTTGCAAGGATCTACCGGGTACGGTTATGACGATTTTGGTAGAGATCATTTAGAAGAAATTTACGCTCACACATTTAAAGCTGAAGATGCCCTTGTCAGACCACAAATCATTTCAGGTACCCATGCAATTACGCTAGCTCTGCAGAGTACTTTAAAATATGGTGACGAGTTATTATATATCACTGGAAGTCCATATGACACTTTACTAGAAGTGATAGGTGTGAACGGGAATGGTATAGAAAGTTTAAAAGAACATGGTGTGCACTATAACGAGGTCAAATTGAAAAATGGTAAAATTGATATTCCTTCTGTACTTAGTGCAATAAATGAGAAAACGAAAGTTGTTGCTATTCAACGTTCTAAAGGTTATGATCAACGCCCGTCAATTCCGGTGGATGAAATTGAAGAGGCGATTGATACAATTAAAACACAGCATCCGAGTGTCATTATATTCGTAGATAATTGCTATGGAGAATTTGTTGAAGATAAAGAACCTATTGAAGTAGGGGCTGACTTAATCGCAGGTTCACTCATTAAGAACCCTGGTGGTGGACTAGCTAAGATAGGCGGGTATATAGCAGGTCGTAAAGATTTAATTGAGAGATGCGGTTATCGCTTAACTGCGCCAGGTATTGGTAAAGAAGCGGGAGCATCTTTAAATTCTTTACAAGAAATGTATCAAGGATTCTTTTTAGCTCCTCATGTAGTCAGTCAAAGTTTGAAAGGCGCATTGTTTACCAGTCTTCTTCTTGAAAAGTTAAACATGAAAACGACACCTAAATACAATGTAAAACGTACAGACTTAATCCAAACGGTACAATTTGAGACGAAAGAACAAATGATATCTTTCTGTCAAAGTATACAACATGCTTCTCCAATTAATGCACATTTTAGTCCAGAACCTAGTTATATGCCTGGATACGAAGATGATGTCATTATGGCAGCAGGTACCTTTGTACAAGGCTCCTCTATAGAATTATCAGCGGATGGTCCTATTAGACCACCATATGAGGCATACGTACAAGGTGGACTTACTTATGAACATGTTAAATTAGCTGTAACACGAGCAGTTACACAACTGCGAAAACAAAACTTGATATAAAGATTAATGTAACTCTCTAAATAAACTTGATTTAGAGAGTTTTGTATTTGTTTGAACTTTTTGTCAGAAAATTATAAAATTATTTTAAAAAGTATAAGTTGTTGCCTGAAATTAATTAAAAATTTTGAATGAATTTGGTAGTAGAAATATTGATATGACAGGTTTTTGATATTTTATGTTAGAAAACCTTACATACTTTTGTATTATCGATAAAACTATGCTAAATTAATGACAAGTTCAAAAGTAGAGGAGAGGTTCAAGTGCAGTCTAACGATTCAATCAGACGTAACATGGCCGTATTCTCTATGAGTGTAGTGAGTAAATTAACCGAACTAAGTCCAAGACAAATTCGATACTATGAGACACATGAACTCATTACACCTGAAAGAACTGAAGGTAACAAAAGGTTATTTTCAATGAATGATTTGGATAGACTTTTAGAAATTAAATCTTTAATTGAAAAGGGTTTTAACATTAAAGGTATTAAACAAATCATTTTTGATGATCAAGATCACTTATCGACAGACGAACAAGAGACTAGAAAAAGAATGATTGTAGATGCAACACAGAAACCGCGTAGCGAAACATTACCAATAAATCGTGGTGACTTATCAAGATTTATTAAATAAAATTTGGAGGATTAAAACCATGCCAAAACGTAGTTTTACAAAAGATGATATTCGTAAGTTTGCTGAAGAGGAAAACGTAAGATATTTAAGATTACAATTTACTGATATTTTAGGAACAATTAAAAACGTAGAGGTTCCTGTTAGCCAATTAGAAAAAGTTTTAGATAATGAAATGATGTTTGATGGTTCTTCAATCGAAGGATTTGTAAGAATTGAAGAATCTGATATGTATTTACATCCAGATTTAGATACTTGGGTAATTTTCCCATGGACTGCTGGACAAGGTAAAGTTGCACGTTTAATCTGTGATGTATTTAAAACAGATGGTACTCCATTTGAAGGTGACCCTCGTGCTAACTTAAAACGAGTTTTAAAAGAAATGGAAGATATGGGATTCACAGACTTCAACTTGGGGCCTGAACCAGAATTCTTCTTATTCAAATTAGATGAAAAAGGTGAACCAACATTAGAACTTAATGATGATGGTGGTTACTTCGACTTAGCACCTACAGACTTAGGTGAGAATTGCCGTCGTGATATCGTATTAGAATTAGAGGATATGGGCTTTGATATTGAAGCAAGTCACCATGAAGTTGCACCTGGTCAACATGAAATTGACTTTAAATATGCAGATGCTGTAACAGCATGTGATAATATTCAAACATTCAAACTTGTTGTAAAAACTATTGCTCGTAAACATAATTTACATGCGACATTTATGCCTAAACCACTATTTGGTGTTAACGGAAGCGGAATGCACTTTAACGTTTCACTATTCAAAGGTAAAGAAAATGCATTCTACGATCCAAATGGCGAAATGCAATTAACAGAAACAGCTTATCAATTTACAGCAGGTGTTCTTAAAAATGCACGTGGTTTCACTGCAGTATGTAACCCTCTAGTAAACTCTTATAAACGTTTAGTGCCAGGTTACGAAGCACCATGTTATATCGCTTGGAGTGGTAAAAACCGTTCTCCATTAGTACGTGTACCTTCTTCAAGAGGATTGTCAACTCGTATTGAAGTACGTTCAGTTGACCCTGCAGCTAACCCTTACATGGCTTTAGCAGCAATCCTTGAAGCAGGATTAGACGGAATTAAGAATAAACTAGAAGTACCAGAACCAGTAAATCAAAATATCTACGAAATGAATCGTGAAGAACGAGAAGCAGTTGGCATCCAAGACTTACCATCAACATTGTATACTGCGTTAAAATCAATGCGTGAAAATCCTTCAATCAAAAAAGCTTTAGGAAATCACATTTACAATCAATTTATTAACTCTAAATCAATTGAATGGGATTATTACCGTACTCAAGTTTCTGAATGGGAACGCGAGCAGTACATGAAACAATACTAAAGCGCTAAACAAAATAGGGGAACCACATTAGGGGTAAGAGCTGAGGCGAAACTGTCTCGGCTCTTTTTTGTGTTGTTAACAGTAATTTTAAAGGTGTGAAGTGGTCTAAAAGATTATGGCAAGATATGGCTGTAGTTCAAAAAGAAGTGGAAAAAACGACGAGCAATGTATTACTTAGAGGGAGACATCCTAATGAGTATGTATCTGAGTTTAAAAAGCAAACAAATTCCACTACTTATAATGCAAGTAGATTGTTAGTTACTGAATCTGCACGTGTGCAGGCTGAATCACAGAAGTTAACTTATCTTAAAGATTTAGGTGAAGATGGCGAGTACAAGTATGTAGCAAAAATTGACAAGAAAACATCTAAAATATGTCACACATTAAATGGCAAAGTATTTAAAGTTAAAGACATGATACCAGGTGTGAATGCGCCACCGATGCATCCTTGGTGTAGAAGTACCACAGTGCCACATGTCGGCAGTTGGCGAGACAAGTTCTTTAAAGAGCGTGAAGGTAAGTATCGAGTAGAACAAAAAGAAGAAAATAACGAGCTTAAACAAGCTAAAGTGTTAGGTAAGAAAATTAATATTACTGATCAAGCGATTGATAAAGTAAGATATGTTGATATTCCAACACATACAAAAGAAGAAAATCATTTTATACAAGAACAACATAAAAAATTACTTAGAGATGCTAAAGAAAACAATGATAGTAATGAAGTTGCTTATTTGTTAAAAGATGGTAAAGTTACCAAGTTATATGGTAATCAAGATACAGTTTCATTTTATCCTGGAGAAAAGGGGACAGAGTTATTATTTAAAAGTAAACCTAATTCAATCATTATGTTACATAATCATCCAGGACAATCAGGTTTTTCATTGAATGATATTTCTTTATTTATAAGGTTAAATTCTATCAAAAGTATAACAATAGTTACAAATTATGGAAAAACTAAATATCTGACAAAAGGTGAAAACTATTCAAAAGAAGCAGCATTAAGTTTGTATAAAGAATTGCTAATAGATGTAGGAAATCAAGTAGATAAAAAAATAGTTGATAAATTTTTAAAGAAAATATATAATTTTGGTATAATTAGTAGAAAGTAGTGAATTTTTATGGCTATATATCAGTTAGATGGAGAATGTAACATAAAAGAATTAATTAAAGATATTGAAAAAAGTCTTGAAGAAGAAAGAGCATACAAAAAAACGAAACAATTAGAAAAAGAACAGTCAAAATCACAAGATAAATAGCATCCTTTCTACACAAATATATAGAAAGTGGTGCTATTTTTATACACTTTTTTAACCTTCTCCGGAAGGTTATTTTTTATGTCCAAAACGTGCTGATGACGTTATAAAAGCAAGTATGGAATACGCAGTCGACAGACTATAAACGGAGGTATATCTCATGGAGAACAATCAAAGTAATATTATTGAAGAAACGAAGCATAATGAGAAATTAGAAACAACTCATGAATAATCACAGCAAAAGGAGAAAACATTCTCCCAAGAAGAAGTATCTCAAATGATTAAAGATCGTTTAGCAAGAGAAAGAAGAAAATCTGATGAACGTATTAAGGATGCCATTCAAGAGGCTGAAAAACTGGCAAATCTGAATGGGAACGCGAGCAGTACATGAAACAATACTAAAGCGCTAAACAAAACAGGGGAACCACATTAGGGGTAAGAGCTGAGGCGAAACTGTCTCGGCTCTTTTTTGTGTTGTTAACAGTAATTTTAAAGGTGTGAAGTGGTCTAAAAGATTATGGCAAGATATGGCTGTAGTTCAAAAAGAAGTGGAAAAAACGACGAGCAATGTATTACTTAGAGGGAGACATCCTAATGAGTATGTATCTGAGTTTAAAAAGCAAACAAATTCCACTACTTATAATGCAAGTAGATTGTTAGTTACTGAATCTGCACGTGTGCAGGCTGAATCACAGAAGTTAACTTATCTTAAAGATTTAGGTGAAGATGGCGAGTACAAGTATGTAGCAAAAATTGACAAGAAAACATCTAAAATATGTCACACATTAAATGGCAAAGTATTTAAAGTTAAAGACATGGTTCCAGGCATCAATGCTCCACCAATGCATCCATGGTGTAGAAGTACTACAGTACCGCATTTGGGAAACTGGCGGGATAAATTCTTTAATGAACGTAAAGATAAGTATCAGATTAAAGATTACCTTAGCGAGTCAGGTGCACTTAGTAACAAAAATGATAAACACGGTGTTAAAAGAAGAAAGCACGCACAAACGTATTATAATTCAGTAAAAAATCGTGATAAACTGGCAGAGATAAAAACTATTGCAAACAATGTGAATATGAATGAAAAAGCGATTAAAAGAGTTTATGAACACCTATTTGAGAACAAGTATCTACTAGACAATGGCATTAAACAATTTGACCCTGATTTTTATATGGCTCAAAGTTGGTAAAGATTGAGAAAAGGGAAAAATATTAAATCTATGGATGTAATAATGCTAAAGCACGAAGCACTTGAACACTTTTTAATGAATAAGTATAATTTAAGTTATAAAGAAGCACATATACTATCTGAAAAAAATACAATTACAGCGCATTAATTAAATAGAGGTGAGATTATTTGCTAATTTTAAAACTTCAAGAAAAAAATAACCAGACTGTTATATATAAATATTATCCTAATGATAATGAAAATATTAAGCCAGGTGTTATTCATGTGAATATAGACAGTCTTCAAATTATCAATGCTGAAAAATCTGAGATAGAAGATAAAGAAAAAGATAATTATTTTATACATGCTATCGAAAGAATAGAATTGAATACCAGTAAAAAAATGTTTCCCAAATCTGAACTTGTAGCTTGGGGATAGAGCACCTAACAAAGATATAGATTAAGGTGCTATTTTTATAAACTTTTTTAACCTTTTACGGAAGGTTATTTTTTATGTCCAAAACGTGCTGATGACGTTATAAAAGCACGTATGGAATACGCAGTCGACAGACTATAAACGGAGGTATATCTCATGGAGAACAATCAAAGTAATATTATTGAAGAAACGAAGCATAATGAGAATTTAGAAACAACTCATGAATAATCACAGCAAAATGAGAAAACATTCTCCCAAGAAGAAGTATCTCAAATGATTAAAGACCGTCTAGCTAGAGAAAAAAGAAAATCTGATGAATGTATTAGAAATGCAATTAAAGAAGCTAAGAAACTGGCAAAAATGAAACCAGTTCAATGCTCAATGAGTCCGGTGTTCAAATTTTAATAAATTAACCATAATAAAAAGATCTCGTCGCATTCTCACAATAATCAATCATTAACCTTTTATTTCCAAAGTAAATTAAGAATAGACGAAATCTCTTCAAATTTAAATAGCAGTATATTAAATTAACTTCAACAACTGTTCTACATTTTCTTCAGTAGTTGCCCAACTAGTCGCAAATCTTACAACACGGTGATTATCATCATATTTTTCCCACACTGCGAATTTAACTTTCTTCTCTAATTCTTTTATTTTATCGTTACTGAGTACAAAGAATTGTTGGTTCGTGGGTGAGTCAAAATAGACTTGATATCCATTTTCTAAAAATCCGTTTTTGACTTTCTTAGCCATATCAATCGCATGTTTACTAATTTTAAAATATAAATCATCTGTAAATAACTCTAAGAATTGGATACCAGTTAATCGACCTTTAGCTAGTAAAGCGCCATGGTGTTTAATAATGGTTGTAAAGTTTTTTGGCTCATTATTCTTAGTGAATACAATTGCCTCACCACATAGTGCACCTATTTTAGTACCACCAATATAAAAGATGTCACAATATTTAGCTACATCTTCAATAGTGACGTCGGTATTTTCACTCATCAACCCGTAACCGAGTCTAGCACCATCCATAAATAATGGTATCTCATGTTGACGACAAACTTTGGCTAAACTATTTAATTCCTCTTTTGTATATAGTGTGCCATATTCTGTAGGATGAGAAATATAAACCATCCCAGGAAATACCATATGTTCTTTTTTGAAGTCACTATAAAAAGTTTCTAAGTAAGCTTCAACACCTTTAGCGGATATTTTTCCTTCTTCTGATGGGATGGCTAAAACTTTATGGCCACTAAATTCAATCGCGCCACCTTCATGAACCGCCACATGTCCCGTATCTGCTGATATAACACCTTCGTAACTTTTCAACATAGAATTGATAACTACTTGGTTTGTTTGAGTTCCGCCAACTAAAAATCTTACAGTTGCCTCAGGACACTTGATAGTTTCTCTAATTTTATCAGCTGCTTGTGATGAGAAGTCATCAAAGCCGTATCCAGCAGCTTGAACCATGTTTGTATCAATAAGTCGTTTGAGTACTTTCTCATGTGCACCTTCTAAGTAATCATTTTCAAATGAAATCATTAACTTTCCCTCCTAAGTTAAATCCAATCTTCAATATTATTCAATACATCTTGATGATTCACTTTTATTAGAAAAATAAATTCTCATTTTTAGGGGTAGTAAACAAGAAATGATTAACTAATAAAAATATCAAAAGATAGATAATTCTGAATATTCAATCGAATGTTGTTATTATACATCATGATAACTAAAATTAAAATATATTCCGAACAACCTATTTAAATAAGTGGCAATTAAACAAATTGTTTCTGTAATAATTGAATTTTTATATGAAAAGTTCTATCATTTAATCAACATAAAGAAAGGGGAATGTACCTTATGCAACAAATTAAATTCAAAACATTTACAGAAGATTCTATTGAAAGTTTGGAAAAAAGCGTTAATGATTTTCTTAAGTCAGATGAAGGTAGTGCATATAGCTTATTAAATATCACTATTAAACAAATTGAGGAGCGAAAGTTTCCAAATATAGAAGAAGATTATAACGCAATAGTAACTTTAGTTACTAAAGAATAATATAAGAGAAATATCCACTTGATATGATTCAGGTGGAAATACATATAGGAGTTAACATTCATGAATTTAGGATATTTTGGTACTATTTTAGCGATTTTATTAGTCCTAGGATTTATCATTAATTTGATACTTGCTTTTATTATCATTTTCTTGGAAAAGGACCGACGAAGTGCAAGTTCCACATGGGCATGGCTATTTGTACTTTTCTTATTACCAATAGTAGGTTTCATTCTTTACTTATTCCTAGGTCGAACTGTTTCTAAGAAAAAGCTAGAGAAAAATAATGGGAAAGAGTTGGATGCTTTCCAAGATTTAGTTAAAGCACAAGCAAATAGCTTTGAAAAATTAAATTTTAATTCTCCAAACGACCAAGTTACAAAACATCATGATTTAATCCGAATGTTATTGATGAAACAAGATGCTTTTTTAACAGAGAATAATAAAATTGAATTATTTACGGACGGTCATCAACTATTTGATAAAGTTATAGAGGATATCTATAACGCTAAAGATTATATTCATCTGGAGTATTATACATTTGAACTTGATGGCCTTGGAAATCGTATTATCGATGCATTAGAAACTAAACTTAAAGAAGGCTTAGAAGTCAAATTATTATATGATGATGTAGGTTCGAAAAAAGTGAATATGGCTAAATTTAAAAAATTTAAGTCTCTAGGTGGAGAGGTTGAAGCCTTTTTTGCCTCTAAATTACCTATCATCAACTTTAGAATGAATAACCGAAATCACAGAAAAATTATTATCATAGATGGTCAAGTTGGCTATGTCGGTGGTTTTAATATAGGTGATGACTATTTAGGTCTAGGTAAATTAGGTTATTGGAGAGATACACACCTACGTGTTCAAGGTGATAGTATTGACGCACTGCAACTAAGATTTATTCTAGATTGGAACTCACAAGCACATCGACCACAGTTCGAATATGACCAAAAATATTTCCCTAAAAAGACTGGGGAAAAAGGAGATAAAGCATTACAAATTGCATCGAGTGGACCAGCTTTCGATCTTCACCAAATTGAATATGGTTATACAAAAATGATAATGAGTGCAAGAAAATCAATTTATCTTCAAAGCCCTTACTTTATACCAGATCAATCTTATATTAACGCGCTGAAAATGGCTGCAAATAGTGGGGTAGACGTCAATTTGATGATTCCATGTAAACCTGATCATCCATTTGTATATTGGGCTACATTTTCAAATGCAGCTGATTTGTTAGATAGTGGTGTAAAAATTTATACTTATCAGAATGGATTTATACATTCTAAAATATTGATGATCGATGATGAAGTTTCATCTGTAGGTAGTGCGAACATGGACTTTAGAAGTTTCGAGTTAAACTTTGAAATTAATGCCTTTGTGTACGACAAAGAAATTGCACAACAATTGCGTCATGCTTTCGAAGAAGACGTGAAGAAATCAAAACTTCTTACCAAAGAAAAATATGAGCAACGTCCACTTTCAATTAAGTTTAGAGAAGATTTAGCTAAGTTAATTTCACCAATTTTATAAACTAATAATTAAGTAGAATCCTCGTTCGAAAGAGCGAGGATTTTTAGTTGCTAATAACTTTATTATGTAAACTAAAAAATAAATGACAAATGTCACGTACTAATAATGACAAAATGAACTAAATTATGTACCTAGTAATTGATAAATTGTATATATCCTAAAGAAAAGGCGTGATTATCATGATAAAGATTAACAATTTATCTAAGTCATTCAAGAAGACTAGGGTACTCAATGATATTAATTTAGAAATTAAGGAACATTCTTGTACAGCTTTAATTGGTAAAAATGGTGCAGGAAAGTCAACGCTTATAGATATATTAATTGGTAATATGCAAGGTGATAAGGGGGAGATTATCGATAAGTCTAGAATGATCAATCATCATAAAATGGCAATCTTATTTCAAAAAACTAATTTTCCTAAATTTTTCAAAGTAAAAGAATTATTTAAACTTCATCAGTCTTTTTACGCAAATTCGATATCAACATCACGTTTTTTAGATATTACTCAATTTAGTGAAACCCAAATGAATCAGATGGCAAATCAGTTATCTGGAGGACAAAAACGTATTCTTGATTTTGCATTAACACTCGTTGGTCAACCTGAATTTTTAATACTAGACGAGCCTACAACTGCTATGGATATTGAAACAAGAGAACATTTCTGGAGAATGATTGAGGATCTCAAATCAAAGAATGTCACGATTCTTTATACATCTCATTACATTGAGGAGGTTGAGCGAATGGCTGATCATGTAGTTTTACTAGATGAAGGTCGAATTCAATTAAGTGATTCTCCTGAACAGATTAAAAATCAACAGACTTATTCCACAGTAGTTTTACCACCAATTTGTAAAGATATGGTTGAAGAGTTAGAGAATGAGTTTGAAATTGCAAAGTATAAAAATAATTATGAAGTGAGAACGAATCACGTTGATACAGTTATACAAAAGTTAATTGATCGTCACATTGATTTAAACCAAATTGAAATTCATAAAACTTCATTATTAGATATTATGTTTTCGAATAATAGTGATCAAGAAGGAGTGACTTTATAATGGTAGCCACATTTTTTAAAACTGAATTTAAAGTGATGTTTAGAAAGAAGCTATATTTATTCATGTCTATATTTCTACCATTAGCATTCTATCTTTTATTTACTTCGTTGTTGGATTTACCTGAAGAAGCTAAAGAACCGTTTTATAAGGAGTATATGTACAGTATGACTGTATTTAGTTTATTAAATTTTTGTATGTTGTCATTTCCTCTAGACATGATTGAGGAGAGAAACAATGGTTGGTATAAACATTTGATGTCTACTCCTTTAAAGCCATCACAATATTATTTAGTAAAAGTCTTAAAAACCATGTGCCAATTTTTAGGAGCGATTATAGTTATTTTCACAGTGGCACACTTTTATAAAGATGTAAGTATGAATTTATCAGATTGGTTACTATCTGGAGTTACTTTATGGGTGGGAGCAAGTTTATTCTTAACTTTAGGACTGATTATTGCACAATTTAGTGATAGTCAAAAGGCGAGTAGTGTAGCAAATTTACTTAATATGGCTATGGCTATAGTAGGTGGTTTATGGTTTCCGATTAATACTTTTCCAGATTGGTTACAGACCATTTCTAAAAAAATGCCTACCTATCACTTAAAGCAAATGTCGTTAGATTTAGGTAAAGATAAAGGTATCAATTATGAGTCACTTGGCTTTTTACTTGTGTATAGTATAATTTTCCTAAGTATTGCTTTACTGATTAATAAAAAGAAAGATGTGTCTTAAATGAGATCAAAGCGTGGTTTTGGAGTAAGGATGGGTGAAATTTCTTCACTTATATATTTAATATTTCCGATATTTGGATTATTTTATAGTGAACATCAATATAATATTTTGGTGTATAGTATTATTTTATCTATCTTTACTATCTCGTATCTAATCCTTGTCCTCTTTCACACTAAGATAAATAAAAATCACTTATATATCTTTTTGCTTATCCATTATCTCTGCATCATGTATTTTGTTTATGCTTATGAACCATTATTGAGTATGTTCTTTTTTTATAGTGCATTTGCTTTACCCTTCATTTTCGATGTGGGAGTGAAATCAAAAGAATTTATAAGTTTTATTACTACAATGATTATATGTGCCTTTTTAACCTATATTACGCATCATGAATATGTGTATACGATGATAATTTACTACATCGTCATCTTGATGATTGCGTTTGGTAATTTTCAAGTGCGTAAAGATCGTAGGGTGCGTAAAGAACTCGAAGAGAAGAATAAATATATTAACGTACTTATAGCAGAACAAGAACGAAATCGTATTGGTCAAGATCTTCATGATACTTTGGGTCATGTGTTTGCAAGTTTAACGTTAAAATCTGAACTTGCCACTAAACTCCTTGATACCGACAAAGAGGCGGCTAGAAATGAAATGCGAGCAATTAATGAGTTATCTAGAGAGACACTTAATAAAGTACGCACTATTATAGATGACTTGAAAGTCCAATCATTTGAAGAGGAAGTTTTATCAGTAGAATCTATTCTTCATGATGCAAATTTGAATTTTATTTTCAAAAATAAAAGTGCTGCGAGGTCATTAAACCCGGCCAAGCAATCCATACTATCGATGATATTAAGAGAAGCGATTAATAATGTAATTAAACATGCACATGCCACAGAAGTTGTAGGGAAAATTAAAGAAAAGCAACACGAAATCACATTGATTGTGAGTGATAACGGGGTAGGTATCGATGACGATGACGCGAGTTCACTTAAAAGTATTAGAGAACGTACCGCATATTTAAATGGAGAAGTTAAAGTTCAATCAAATGAAGGCACTACAATAATAGTCAGAATTCCTAGGAGTGAATTAATGTGATATCACTAATAATAGCTGAAGATCAATTAATGTTAAGACAAGCCATGGTACAACTTATTGAAATGCATGAGGATATGAAAGTTTTAAATGATGTCGAGAATGGTGAAGAAGCACTTCAATTAATTGAAAATAAAGAACCCGATGTAGCCATCTTAGATATAGAGATTCCTAGTATGACTGGGTTAGAAATTTTAGCTCAAATTCGAGCTAAAGGGATAAATACTCGTGTAATTATAGTGACAACATTTAAGCGACCTGGTTATTTTGAGAAAGCTGTAGCTAACGATGTAGATGCCTATGTGTTGAAAGAACGTTCTGTAGAAGATTTAGTCAATACTATTTATAAAGTTATGAATGGTGAAAAAGAATATAGTACCTCATTGATGACTACTTTATTTAGTGAGTCAAATCCATTAACGCATAAGGAACAAGTTGTATTAAAAGAAATAGGCAACGGTTTAAGTAGTAAAGAAATTGCTGAAAAATTGTACTTGTCTAATGGTACTGTTAGGAATTATACAAGTACGATTATTGATAAAATGTGCTCTGAAAATCGCTTTGATGCATGGAAAAAAGCAATTGCTAAAGGATGGATATAAACTTTGATAGAATATATTACTTTTTAATTATTAATTTCGGGCGGTCAGTTTTATCTACATAATTAGATAATAGTGATAAAATTTCTACAACTTTGTGTGTGGGTGTTTCAATACTCAAGGTGTGTTGAAATATTTTTCCTTTAGCTGTTTTTACTTTATACGTCACAGAGTTTGTGTCGATGATACAATCTAAAATTTCCATCGTTTCGTACCTCCAATCATAAGTGTTGTAAATATGTTAGTCTTAATAAATTGTTAATAAATTTAGACTTTATCTACTTACAACTTTAATGTCGGAGATACATTTATAAAAATTATTCTTCTATAAAATAAAGCTGAATAGTTTAGTTGTAAAAATAGATATTATATTATTTCTGTAACTATACCACTTTAGATAATTATTACTCCTAATTTGTGAAATATTTTAAATTTGATTTTAGCTAAATATATTTTTGCAAAAGCCTTATTAATATAAAAAACCATACGCTATGCGTATGGTTCGTAAAAATTCTATTATCATTAATTGTATTTTTTAATTTATAACGACTTCTCTTCCTAAGGATAGTCTAACTTAAGAGAAGCCATTTGAACTTTCCCTTTGAAGTTTAAAGTTTCCTTAGACCATTTTACCTTCACTTTTTCCTTTTATTTAGTGTTGATTGAATAATGTATACAATGAAACCAACTAAAATGCCTAATAATATGGCTACTACAACACTTACTATAATAGGTAATTTAAATACTATTTGTAATACTACGCCTATGATTATTGCTACAATAATTGCGATTAAAGATATTTTACTTTCATTAGATGAATCCATCTATTTCACTCCTAACATTACATATTATAGCATGAGCTTACATTTTGAAAAAATAACTATTAGAAGAAGCTTTTGATTCATCAGTTTAAATTTCATGTTGACTACAAAGTGAATTTTATTTAACATAAATCAGAATATAACGTGAAGTAAGGTGACATCTATGAAATCAAAAAAAGGATTATCGCTAATTGTTGTTGCATTAATCGCAATAATAGTAATACTATTTAAATTTATTAACCATGATGGGCCATTCGGTGCTCATCAATCAACGGAAGAAAATCAAAGCGCAGATTTGAAAGGGAAGGACAAAGTCTACGTTGAGCGTGTAGTGGATGGAGATACTTTTCTTGCTAAGAAAGATGGTGAGCGCATTAAAGTTAGAATGATTGGTATGGACACGCCTGAAACGGTTAAACCTAATACTCCTGTTCAACCCTATGGTAAAGAAGCGTCAAATTATAGTAAGAAAGAGTTAACACATAAATATGTTTATTTAGAGTATGATAAAGAAAAAAATGATAGATATGGTCGAACTTTAGCTTACGTTTGGCTAAGTAAAAATAGGATGTTTAATAGAGAGCTAGTTGAGAAGGGGTTAGCTAGAGAGAAATACTATTCTCCAAATGGTAAGTACAGACAAATTCTTAAAAAAGCACAAGAAGAGGCGAAACAAAATAAAGTGAACTTATGGAGTTAATATATTTAAAGGCCAAGAGGATTTATTAGCAATCTTCTTGGCCTTTTTAATCTATGAAATGTTATTTAAAACTCTCAGATATATCTTGGACTTGTTCATCATTGAGAGGGTGCTTAGAAAGTTGTATAGCATCTTCTATGACCTTTTCAAGAGAAGATTGAGTAGATACTGTATCCACATATTTATCACTTTCATCTGAACCTTCAATAATATTTACGCTACCATCACTGAAATAAACAACGCCGATACTTTGTATCTTAAATCGATAATCTGATTCAATTTGATCTTTAAGTGCTTTAGCATTGTTTGCAGCTTGTTGGTATGGATCTTGATCATAAAACTCGTATATCACACGATTATCTTGTAAGATTTCTGTAAATGTATAGACACCTGTACGTGTCGTATTGAATTGGCTATGATATCTACTACTTACATAATGACCTACTATTTGATCAGTATCATAGGGTTGATTCTTTTCTTCAAAATGTTTATCTGGAACGTCGAAATGGTAGAAAGTTTTTTGATTCCAATTTTTTACGTCGACATTGATGAGTCCTACATCAGTGACAATAATAAAATCAAATGATCTTGCATATTCAAATAATGGGTGTTTCACAGCTAAATTATTTGTAGAAACAATTGAATATGTTTTTAATCGACCGTTGTTTTTAAAGCGATCCAAAATCTTTTGTAACTCACGCTTAGCATTTTTAAAAGCATGGTGTCCTACATCGTTATTAGAACTTAACATTTGATTCTTTAAAGCTAAATTTTCTTCGCTTAAAGTTGAATTTTTAGCAATTAATTGATTTCTAGCGTATTCTTCAGTCTCAACTCTATCTTTCATATATCTTTGATTTAAGACAATAGCTATAATCAAAATAATAATAATTACAGATAAAATGACCGTTACAGACATAAATATTCACCCAAATCTTAAGATTTTAAATTCTAATTTCAAAACAAATTATATACGTCTTAAAATTTGAGTTCAATCATTATGAGTACAAATAATGATTAAACTTTCTTGCGCTATATTTAATGTTTACAAAATTTTAAGAAATCGAAATCTTTACTCAATATCTAAAAGAACGTAATATAACTCTTTTTGTTTTTATGTATATATGAAAAGGCTATACTTTATAAATATATTAATTTTAATTTACTAAATGTTCACAATTCTGCGTTTGATAATTGTATATTTCGAATGTATAATTAAATTTATGAAAGCGCTTGCTTAAGGAGGTGTACGAATGAAACTTGAAGCACAAAAACCAGTCGACCAAATAGTTAAGATATTAATGGATACATCTACTCATATTTTTAAATTTCATGGTGAAGTTGCGATGCAGTTGTTTTTGAATGATGAGTTTAAGTTACCTAATAAAGTGGATATTTGCGTTGAACGCAAAAAATTAATTGAAATCGTCAAAGTTATACCTAAGGATTTCACTATAGAATATTATGGTAAGGCAAATGGGGTTTCGAAGAATAAAAAACTTTCATTATCTGAAGTTGCCCATGTAGAAGTATTCAAAGATGGAAATATGGTTCTCAATATTTTCGTTTATGATGTAGTAAATGATCAGTGGATATTCAGATTAGATAATAAAATCCGTTTACCAAAAAATAATATTTATTTTCACTCATTAAACTGGAATGTAGATTATATAAAACCTGAAATAGTTTTAATGTATGATTTAATGGATAATCAAAATTATCATCAATTTTCAAATTATAAGGCTGTGATTGATTCACTAAGTTATTATCAATTTTATATTTTAAAATTAGTAGTAGGGAAAAAACGTATTGAAGAAGCGGTAATAAATAATAGAAAAATATCATAAAAAGATTTCTACGACATACACTTAATATAGACTAAAGTAGTATATGTATTGTAGAAATCTTTTTATCTTTTATGAACATAAATTTTTTAAACAAATACCGTGGTAACAAAATTCATAAGTTGATAGGACAGCTTTTTCTGCATCTTCAACTCGTATACCGAACATCATTGATATTTCAGAAGCCCCTTGGTTAATCATTTTTAAGTTAATATTAGATTCTGAAAGTGCATGAGTGATTTTACTTGCTGTACCAACTACTTGATTCATTCCTTCTCCAACAATCATTAAAATTGCTAGGTCGTGGTCAACGCTAAGTTCATCTACTTCACACCGTTTTCTGATTTCATTTAAAACTTGACTTTCTTTACCTTTGATTTGATTCGTACGCATAATAATACTGATATTATCAATACCAGATGGCATATGATCAAATGAGATATTAAACTCCTCTAATACGGCTAGAATCTTTCGTGTAAATCCTACCTGTCTATTCATCAAATATTTCTTAATATTGATAACTGTAAAGCCTTTGTCGCAACTTATACCACTAATTACATTGTCCGAATTTACTTCTCTATCATGTCGAATATAAGTACCTTTATCATTTGGGCGATTCGTATTTTTTATTACAACAGGTATCCGATCCTTATATAAAGGTTGTAGCGCTTCATCATGAAAAACTCCAAACCCTGCATATGAAAGTTCTCGCATTTCTCTATAAGTAATCTCTTCAATTAACTCCGGCTTATCTATAATTGTTGGATTTGCTTTGAAAATACCTGACACATCAGTGAAGTTTTCATAAAGAGATGCTCTTACACCTCTAGCAATTATAGCACCGGTAATATCTGAACCGCCTCGGGGGAAGGTTACAATATAATTTTGTTTAGAAATTCCAAAGAAACCAGGGATAATAAGCTTTTCTTTATAATTACGTAATTTATAAATCTTTTCATATGAAGAATCTATAATTTGAGCTTGTTGTGGCAAATCCGTCACAGTGAGTCCAGCTTCTTTAGGAGAAACATACCGTGTAGGGATACCTTGACTATTATTGTAGCTTGCAATCAATTGCGCATTGAAATCTTCTCCACATGATAATAAAGCGTCGTATAAACGTGAAGGTTTATCATAAAGTTGGTTAATGTAAAGTTCTAACGTTTCATCAATGGTAGTTAATATTTCATCATCCATATCTAACTCTTTTACAATGTCAGCATAGCGCTGAATAATTTCTTTTTTCTTATTTTGATAATCTAAACCATTGAGTACTTTTTCATATAAACGAATGAGTAAATCAGTTGTTTTGGTATCATTATTACTCCTTTTACCTGGGGCAGAAACAATAATTATCTTGCGCTCAGGGTCTCCATTTACAATATCTAATACCTTTTTAATTTGTTTAGCATTGGAGACAGAACTACCTCCGAATTTAGCAACTTTCATGAGTTATCAACCTTTCTAAAAAATCAGAAAATTCTATTCACTTTTCTGATTAAGCATGGTACTATAGATTTATATTTTCAATATTAAGAACTTTACAAAAATTAAGAATAATTTTATACTAAACCATTATTTAGTATTTTTCAACTGTACAATTGTTTTTCTCAAAAGCACAATAGGAGGTATGATACATGAAAGAATTAAATATTGCATTACTTGGTCTAGGAACTGTTGGATCAGGTGTTGTCAAAATTATTGAGGAGAATAGGCAACAAATTAAAGATACCATCAATAAAGATATTGTCATTAAGCATATTTTAGTACGTGATAAATCAAAAAAGCGTCCATTAAATATTAGCCAATATCATTTAACTGAAGATATTGATGAGATATTAGGGGATGAATCAATTGATATTGTTGTTGAGGTAATGGGAGGTATAGAACCTACAGTCGATTGGTTAAGAACTGCACTTAAAAATAAAAAACATGTGATAACTGCTAACAAAGATTTATTAGCAGTTCATTTAAAATTATTGGAAGATTTAGCAGAGAGTAATGGCGTAGCCTTAAAATTTGAAGCAAGTGTTGCGGGCGGTATTCCAATTGTTAATGCGATTAATAATGGTTTAAACGCTAATAATATTTCAAAATTTATGGGTATTTTGAACGGAACTTCTAATTTTATTCTTACAAAAATGACCCGAGAACAGACAAGTTTCGAGGATGCTCTTGATGAAGCTCAAAGATTAGGATTCGCCGAAGCGGATCCTACAGATGATGTGGAAGGTGTCGATGCTGCGCGTAAAGTTGTCATTACATCTTATCTATCATTTAACCAAGTAATTAAACTTAATGATGTGAAGTTAACGGGTATTAGTGGAACAACATTATCAGATATAAATGCTGCTGATCAATTAGGCTTTAAAATAAAACTAATTGGTAAAGGTACATATGAAAATGGCCATGTTCACGCTTCAGTTGAGCCAACGCTTATTCATAAGTCACATCAACTTGCAGCTGTTGAGAATGAATATAACGCTATTTATGTTATAGGTGATGCTGTAGGAGACACAATGTTTTATGGTAAAGGCGCTGGTAGTTTAGCCACGGGAAGCGCTGTTGTAAGTGATTTACTCAATGTAGCATTATTCTTTGAATCGAACCTTCACACGTTGCCACCTCATTTTGAATTAAAAACTGATGAAACGAGAGAGATGATGGATGGGGAAGAACCTGTTGTAATCCAAGAAAAGTTAAATTACTACATTGTTTTACAAAATAATCATTTAACAGTTGATAAGATTGAAAATGATATCAAAGCACTGTTGCCATTCCATAAGTCACTTCAAATTGCTGAAAGAGATGAGAATACAGTAGCAGTGATAATTATAGGATTGGATCAATCTCCAGAGTATGTTCTTAATAAATCAGGATACGAAGTCGAAAAGATTTATCCTGTAGAAGGAGTTTAATAAATATGAAAAGATGGCAAGGATTAGTACAAGAATTTAAAGAGTATTTACCAGTTAATGAAGAAACACCACAAATTACTCTAAACGAGGGTAGTACACCACTTATTTATTGTGAAAAGTTATCTGAAAAACTTGATATAGAATTGTATGTGAAATATGAAGGTGCCAACCCTACAGGATCATTTAAAGATCGTGGCATGGTTATGGCGGTCACTAAAGCTAAAGAACAGGGTAAAAAGATAGTGATATGTGCATCTACAGGAAATACATCAGCTTCAGCAGCGGCTTATGCAGCGCGAGCAGGTTTAAAAGCAATAGTAGTTATACCTGAAGGTAAGATTGCACTCGGAAAATTATCACAAGCTGTAATGTATGGTGCAGAAATTGTCTCAATTGAAGGCAACTTTGATGAAGCACTAGAGATTGTTAAAGAAATTGCTAAAGAGAACAGCGATATTGAATTAGTGAACTCAGTGAATCCTTTTAGAATTGAAGGACAGAAAACTGGGGCATTCGAAATCGTTGAACAATTAGAACAAGCTCCAGACGTATTGGCAATTCCTGTTGGTAATGCCGGAAATATTACTGCTTATTGGAAAGGTTTTAAAGAATATAATGAGAAAAAAGGTAGTCAATTACCTCAATTGTTTGGTTTCCAAGCAGCAGGTGCAGCGCCAATTGTTCAAAATAAAGTCATAAAAAATCCAGAAACAGTTGCTACAGCCATCCGTATCGGTAACCCAGCAAGTTGGCAGAAAGCAGTTAAAGCATTAGAGGAATCTAACGGATTAATAGATAGCGTAACAGATGATGAAATACTTGAAGCTTATCAATTAATGACTACAAATGAAGGTGTGTTTAGTGAACCAGCAAGTAACGCATCAATCGCAGGTTTAATTAAACTTCATAGAGCAGGTAAACTTCCAAAAGGTAAAAAAGTAGTGGCAGTTTTAACTGGTAATGGCTTAAAAGATCCAGATACAGCAATCTCCTTATTGGACAACCCAATTCAACCTTTACCTAATGACAAGGACAGTATCATAAAATACATTAAAGGGGCAATTTGATATGGAAGAAGTTTTAAAACTTAAGATTCCAGCTTCAACTGCTAATTTAGGCGTAGGTTTTGATTCTATAGGAATGGCATTAGATAAATATTTATACATGTCTATTAAAGAAATTAAAGGACATGCTTGGGAATTCTTATATTATAGTCCTGAATTAGAAACGTTACCCAAAGATGAAAGTAATTATATATATAAAGTTGCACAAGAGGTTGCAGAAAAATATAAAGTAACATTACCATGTTTACAAATTGAAATGAGAAGTGATATCCCACTAGCTAGAGGATTAGGTTCCTCTGCTTCAGCGCTAGTGGGCGCTTTATATATTGCAAACTATTTTGGTAATATTCAATTATCACAATATGAGTTATTGCAATTAGCTACTGAAATTGAAGGTCACCCTGATAATGTTGCTCCAACTATATATGGGGGATTAATTTCTGGCTATTATAACCCAGAGACAAAAGTTACAGATGTCGCACGTATAGATGTTCCTAAGGTTGATATTATTCTAACGATTCCACCGTATGAATTACGTACAGAGGACTCTAGAAATGTTTTGCCTGAAACCTTTTCACATAAAAAAGCAGTACAAAATAGTGCGATTAGTAATACTATGATATGTGCCTTAATTCAACATAAATACGGCTTAGCTGGTAAAATGATGGAACAAGATGGGTTTCATGAACCGTTTAGACAACATCTTATTCCAGAGTTTGAGGAAGTACGCCAATTATCGCGAGAACACCAAGCATACGCAACTGTCATCAGTGGTGCAGGTCCTACAATTTTAACTTTGTGTCCTAGAGAACGTAGTGGCGAATTAGTAAGAGCATTAAGAGATCGAATCACTCATTGTACCTCTGAGCTTGCTACAATTAATGAGAAGGGCGTTATAGAAGAAGTTGTGTACCTAAAGTCCTAAACTATTGTAAAATATAGATAAGAATGATTTTTTGATTAAGTCACGGAAGGAGTTCTTTTACTATATGAGTAAATTTAAAATGATAGTTTTGGATATGGATGATACTTTAATGAACAGTGACAATGAAGTGTCAGCCGAAACTAAATCCTATTTGATAGATATTCAAGATAAAGGATATAGCGTAGTTCTAGCATCTGGTAGACCTACGGAAGGGATGATACCCGTAGCTAGAGAATTACAGTTAAATCACAATGAGAGTTTTATAATTAGCTACAACGGTGGCAAAACAATTAAAATGTCCAATGAAGAAGTTGAAGTAAGTAAACCAGTTTCTAAAGACAATTTTGATTTAATTGTAGATTATTGTAGAGAAAGAGGATTTCTAGTTTTAACGTATGATAACGGTTATATCATTCATGATAGTGATCACGAATATATGAATATTGAATCTGAATTGACTGGTTTACCAATGAAAAGAGTCGAAGATATTAAATCATATATTAATCATGATGTACCTAAAGTTATGGGTGTAGATTATGTAGGTAATATTACTGAAGCACGTGTAGATCTTAATGGTTTCTTCAATGAGGACATAGATGTAACGACAAGTAAACCATTTTTCTTAGAATTTATGGCTAAAGATGTCTCTAAAGGAAATGCAATCAAAGCATTATGTAAGAAAGAAAATATTAATTTAGAAGAAGTAGTAGTGTTTGGAGATAGTTTAAACGATCAATCTATGTTTGACGTAGCTGGTTATTCAGTTGCGATGGGTAATGCTAGTGAAGAACTTAAAGAAAGCGCTGATGTAGTTACCTTAGATAACAATTCAGAGGGGATTCCTCATATGTTGAAGAAATAAATCTAACTTAAAATAAAATTACTAAAAATACAGGTTTTAACATATTTAAATGGACTGGGAAGAAGAGTTATTCATACCAGTCCATTTTTGCGTTATTCCATTTTGACAATAGCTTGAGTGTTTATTTTATTTAGCAGTATGTGTCCAATCATGTTTCCCTTTATATCTTTTTATGTGTGCATAGACTTGGTCAGCAGCATAATCAAGATTAGTATATACAGTAATAGTAAAAGCTGATTGATTGTCTTCGAAGGGTTCTTCTAAAAATACATCTTTGAGATGTGTAAATAAATCATTCATTTGATCATGTTTTAAACTAGGGTATTCCCTTAGCGTGTGCTTTAATAAGTTGCCATTTTTTTCTTCAAGGGCTTGAACCACAATGACAAAACGTTCATCTTGTTTTATAACATCATCGAATAAGTTAGTTTGTCCAACCATGTTATCCACCTCTAAACCTTTTTATTACTTATATTATACATGATTACTTTTCAACATAAAATATTCAAAGCTGTCGTAAAAGAAGTTTATTTTTAAAAAAAGAATAAAGTAAATTAATGAAAGTAATAAAATAAAAAGACGACAATTCTTATTAGGAATCATCGTCTTTGTAATTAATTTTTATAATTATGTGGAGTTAAATCCATTTCTTCTAATTTAACAAAATGAGTGCGTTTAATTAATTTATGCACGAAATAAATAATTGAAAGGATAATGATAGGTGCAAAGTTTCTTAAAACGCTTAATAAATCTCCAGTAATAATACTACTGTAAGAATTACCTAATAATAAAAACAATAACGTAATAATTACAATTATTGGACCTACTGGATAAAATGGTGCTTTATAAGGGAGTAATTCATCAGGATTTTTACCTTGTCTTTTAATTGCCCTACGCAATCTAATCTGAGACCATATACTAGATCCCCATACTACAATAACCATTGAACCAATGATGTTTAATAGATTAAACACAGCATTTGCATTGAAATTTGCATATATTATAACAAGTGTAATAAGGATGTAAGTTGTAACTAAAGCACGCATAGGTAATTTAGTTTGTTTGTTTAATTTGCCGAAAAATTTAGGAGCCTGACCATCGGCACTTAGAGAAAATAGCATTCTACTCGTTGTATAAATACCTGAATTTGCTGCTGATAACAATGAAGTCAAAATAACTGCATTAATAACTGATGCAGCAAATGCGATTCCAATTCTATCGAATACAATAGTAAATGGACTTTGTGAGACCGATTTATGCTCATTTAATAATAATGGATCAGTATAAGGTATAATTGCAGCTATAACTGCGATAGATAACACATAGAATAATAAAATTCTCCAGAATACTTGTTTTATAGCTTTTGGCATTGATTTTTGAGGATTATTTGATTCACCTGCAGTAACAGCGACGACTTCAGTACCGCCTACAGAGAAACCAGCTACAAGTAATACGCTTAATAATCCTGATATACCCCCAACAAATGGTGCTTGACCTTTAGTATAATTATCAAAGCCGTAAGAATGACCACCTAATATACCAAATATCATTAATATGCCAACAATGATGAAAACAATGATTGTTATTACCTTGATGAGTGATAACCAAAATTCAGTTTCTCCAAAAGCTTTTACTGAAAATATATTAATCAAGAAAATAAAAGTTAAAAATATTAAACTCCATGCTAGGGGACTAAGTACTTTAAATATATCCCAAAATTGGAGGACATTCGATGCCACAATAATGTCTACACTTGTTACAAGTGACCACATTCCCCAATATAACCATCCCATCGTGAAACCTAGAGATGGATCTACAAAGCGAGTTGAATAAGAACTGAATGATCCTGATACTGGGTAAAAAGTTGCTAGTTCTCCAATAGATGACATTAAAAAGTAAAGCATAATTCCTATTAGAATATAAGCTAATATAGCGCCACCGGGACCTGCTTGCGAAATCACACTAGCAGTTGCAACGAATAAACCTGTTCCGATAGCGCCACCAATTGCAATCATGGATATGTGTCTCGATTTGAGTCCACGTTTCATATTGTTATCTTCCATAAGGTGTCTCCCATCTATTTAAATATATCCACCATTTTAATCTTTTTAGGTATAGTATTCAATAACTTTTTAGCACTTTAAAGCGGAAATATTTAAAAATTTTCTGAAATTTAAATTTAATTAGGAATTGGGTTTAATTACTACTTAAAACGGGTTTATTTAAAATATATATTAGATTATAATTATTACAAATTAGAATTTGTGAGGGGGAGCTAGCCATGTCTAAACAAGATGGTAGATTAACTGGTCTATTTGGTGCACCAGTATCAGATAGAGAAAATAGTATGACAGCAGGGCCACGAGGTCCATTATTAATGCAAGATGTTTATTATTTAGAACAAATGTCACATTTTGACAGAGAAGTAATTCCAGAGCGACGTATGCACGCTAAAGGTTCTGGCGCATTTGGTACTTTTACTGTCACAAATGACATTACTCAATACACAAATGCTAAAATTTTCTCTGAAGTTGGTAAACAAACAGAAATGTTTGCACGTTTCTCAACAGTTTCAGGTGAACGTGGTGCGGCTGACTTAGAAAGAGATATACGTGGATTTGCGTTGAAATTTTATACTGAGGACGGTAACTGGGATTTAGTTGGTAATAATACACCAGTGTTCTTCTTCAGAGATCCTAAATTATTTATTAGTTTAAATCGCGCTGTTAAAAGAGATCCACGTACTAACATGAGAAGTCCTCAAAACAACTGGGATTTTTGGACTGGCATTCCAGAATCTTTACATCAAGTAACAATTTTAATGTCAGATCGTGGTATGCCTAAAGGTTTCCGTAATATGCACGGTTTCGGCTCACATACTTATTCAATGTATAATGACGCAGGTGAACGTGTATGGGTGAAATATCATTTTAGAACGCAACAAGGTATCGAAAATTATACTGATGAAGAAGCTGCTGAAATCGTAGGTGGAGATAGAGATTCATCTCAAAGGGATTTATACAATGCCATCGAACGAGGGGATTATCCTAAATGGAAAATGTATATCCAAGTGATGACAGAAGAACAAGCAAAAAATCATCCACATAATCCATTTGATTTAACTAAAGTATGGTATAAAGATGATTATCCATTAATTGAAGTAGGCGAATTTGAATTAAATCGCAATCCTGAAAACTATTTCTTAGATGTAGAACAGGCTGCATTTGCACCAACTAATATAGTACCAGGGTTAGATTTTTCTCCGGATAAAGTGCTACAAGGGAGATTATTCTCTTATGGAGATGCTCAGAGATATCGTTTAGGTGTCAATCATTGGCAAATCCCTGTCAATCAACCTAAAGGTGTTGGCGTTGAAAACTTATGTCCATTTAGTCGCGATGGGCAAATGCGTTTCTTAGATAACAACCAAGGTGGCGGTCCGCACTATTATCCAAATAACCAAGGTGTATATGATTCACAACCTGAGTTTAAAAAACCATCATTCCCTGTAGATGGTGATGGATATGAATATAACTTCCGTCAAGATGATGATAATTACTTCGAACAACCTGGTAAGTTATTCAGACTACAATCAGATGATGCTAAAGAACGTATCTTTACTAACACAGCTAATGCAATGGACGGGGTGACTGAAGACGTCAAAGTACGCCACATTCGTCATTGTTATAAAGCTGATCCTGATTATGGTAAAGGAGTAGCAAAAGCTTTAGGTATCGATATTAATCAAATTGATTTAGAAACTGAAGAAGATGAAACATACGAAAACTTTTAATAATATAAGTGTAAAAGATGAGATTGCACGTTGACATCAATTATGATAAAATTTTAAATCGTAAGAATTCCTAACAACATTAGAAAGGGTGTTTAACGTGCGCGTAAATATTACTTTAGCTTGCACAGAATGTGGCGATCGTAACTATATTACAACTAAAAATAAACGTAACAATCCAGAACGTATTGAAATGAAAAAATATTGTCCTAGATTAAACAAATATACGTTACATCGTGAAACTAAATAATTTCTTATCTTTCAAATACGACAATTTGAAATTTATAGTCTCTCCTATAATGAAATAGGAGAGACTTTTTTTATTGAAAAGATATAAATCAGGTTTAGTAGCTTTAAAATTTTTCCTTGTATAAATTAAAATTTATGTTATTCTATAAAACGTAATAATTACGATTTATGAAAAGAGGTTAAATTAAATGGCAAAAAAATCTAAAGTAGTTAAAGAACAAAAAAGAGAAGAACTTGTAAATAAATATTATGAATTACGTAAAGAACTAAAAGCAAAAGGTGATTATGAAGCGCTTAGAAAACTCCCTAGAGATTCTTCACCTACGAGATTAACTAGAAGATGTAAAGTAACAGGACGTCCAAGAGGCGTTTTACGTAAATTTGAAATGTCTCGAATTGCTTTCCGAGAACATGCACATAAAGGTCAAATTCCTGGTGTGAAAAAATCAAGTTGGTAAAAATGAATTTATGTCTTTTGTCCATTTACATTAGTAAAAAAACAATGTACAGTTAATAAGGATAAAGAATAACTGAATAATATGTGTAAATTTAATATAATTATTCGGTTTTAAAGCGTTATCCGATTAAAATTTTTAATTGTAAGGGGCAAATTACAAAAATGAAGATTTTTGACTATGAAGATATACAATTAATACCTAATAAATGCATTGTTAACAGCCGTTCTGAATGTGATACTTCAATTAAATTTGGACCACGCACATTCAAATTACCAGTAGTTCCGGCTAACATGCAGACAGTAATGAATGAAGAGCTTGCACAATGGTTCGCACAAAATGATTATTTTTATATTATGCATCGCTTTGATGAAGAAGCTAGAATTCCATTTATTAAAAAGATGCAAGATGAGGGGCTATTCGCTTCTATTTCTGTTGGAGTAAAAGAAAATGAATTTAAATTCATTGAAGAACTTGCTTCAAAATCTTTAGTTCCAGAATATATCACAATTGATATTGCGCATGGCCATTCAGACTCAGTCATCAATATGATTAAACATATTAAAAACCACATACCTAAAAGTTTTGTTATTGCAGGAAATGTTGGAACACCTGAAGGCGTTAGAGAGCTTGAAAATGCTGGTGCTGATGCAACAAAAGTTGGTATTGGTCCAGGTCGTGTATGTATAACTAAAATTAAAACAGGATTTGGTACTGGAGGTTGGCAATTAGCTGCACTTAACATTTGTAGTAAAGCAGCTCGAAAACCTATTATTGCTGATGGTGGTTTAAGAACTCATGGTGATATAGCTAAATCAATTCGTTTTGGTGCATCAATGGTAATGATTGGTTCGTTATTCGCTGCACATGAAGAGTCACCAGGAGAAACTGTTGAACTTGAAGGTAAAAAATATAAAGAATATTTTGGAAGTGCCTCAGAATTTCAAAAAGGTGAACATAAAAATGTTGAGGGTAAAAAAATGTTTGTTGAACATAAAGGTTCACTGAAAGATACTTTAATTGAAATGCAACAAGATTTACAAAGTTCAATATCTTATGCCGGTGGAAAAGATCTAAAATCACTAAGAACTGTAGACTATGTTATCGTGAGAAACTCAATTTTCAATGGTGATAGAGACTAAGTTTAAATAGTAGGTGTAAAAAATTAAAAGATTTCTATTATTCTTTGTAGTTTTATTATGTATCATTATTTTCACACCCATTAAAGAAGCTAAGCCATTAGTAGATTTTCAAAAAGAAGTTCGACAACAAGTTGATACATGGATTAACCACGATTCAAATGTAAACGATAAATCATTATCTGTTCCTAAAAAACAAGAATTTGCACTTAGTAATATCCAAATGAATATGTCTAAGCAAGCTGTTGAAAGTAAATTAGGTCATCCGAAACGTATGACTTCTAATGAATATGGAACTAAGTGGTACACATATTATAATAAATATTATGATAACTTTATTATGATTAGTTATATTAAAAACCACGTCAATGCCATGTACTCAAATCAAAATATTATATCTTCAAAATCTAAAATTAAGTACGCTACTCCTAAACATACTGTAAGAGAACGGTTAGGTAATCCTATAGAATATATTAGTAAAGGGCGATATCGTTTTGAGGTAAAAAATAATGAATATGATGTTTTCCATAAAGATCACATTTATACAACAGTTTTTTACGATAAACATGAAAAAAATGGAGTGACTGCATTATTACAAGTAAGTGAAAATATGGAAAATCGCTTGCGTCAACAATATGGCGTGCCATCTAGAGAATTAGAAAAAAGCTTTGAATTACAAAATTATGATTTAGTTAACTCGGAAAGAAAGCAACATGGCTTAAATACACTAAATTATTCAAGTAAAATTTCTAATACTGCTAGAAAGCATAGTAAAAATATGTCTGAAAATAACTTTTTCGATCATACAGATAATAAAGGGGATTCTCCTTTTGATAGATTGAAAAAAGATCGTATTGATTTCAATGCGGCAGGAGAAAATCTTGCTTATGGTCAAATCAATAGTATTTATGCTCATGAAGGATTAATGAATTCACTAGGTCATAGGAAGAACATACTAAATACGCATTATCGAAATTTAGGCGTAGGTGTAGATTTTAATAAAGAGAAGCAACCATTTTGGACTGAGAATTATACAGAATAAGAGTTTATCTTAAGTAGATAAGGGTAAATTAAATTCGTAAGGATGTAGATAAACATGAAAACGAATAAAGATAAACAACCCGATATACTTGATAAAATAAAAGATGTATTAAACAAAGATTCTAAACAGAAGACAAGGTAGTTCAATAAGAACTACCTTGTCTTTTAGTATTTATATGAGATTTTTATAGAGGTCTTGATATAGGAGGGCTTAAATAGAGAGAAATTGATAGTTACATTTCTCTGTATAACCCTATGACTTTACCAACAACAATAACATTATCTAAATAAATAGGATCCATAGTACTATTTTCAGGTTGTAATCGGTAACGGTTTTTCTCCTTATAGAAGCGTTTAACAGTAGCTTCTTCGTCTTCAGTCATTGCTACTATAATGTCGCCGTTTTCAGCTATCGTTTGGCTTCTAACAATCACTTTGTCACCGTCTAGAATACCAGCTTCAATCATACTTTCTCCTACTACATTTAATATGAAAATGTCACTATTATGTGTTGAAGTTAAATGTTCAGGTAGTGGGAAATACTCTTCAATGTTCTCAACAGCTGTAATAGGAACACCGGCAGTAACTTTACCTATTACTGGTACGTGAATCGTTTCTTCAACATTAACTTCCTCTAGTTGTTCACTAACAATTTCAATAGCTCTAGGTTTAGTAGGGTCTCTTCGAATATAACCTTTTTCTTCTAATCTTGATAAATGTCCATGTACGGTTGAACTAGATGCTAAGCCCACTGCTTCGCCAATTTCTCTAACACTAGGTGGATAACCCTTAGTTTGTACAATGTGTTTAATGTAATCATAAATCTCACTTTGACGTTTAGTTAATTCTCTCATATATAGGCACTCCCTAATTTTATTTAAGTACATTATAGCATTAATTATCTTCGAAAACAAACGTTTGTTCGTTTTAGTGTTGACACAGAACATTCGTTCTGATAAATTAAATATACAAACAAACGTTCTAGGAGTGAGATTAATGTTAATTAAGACAAAACAAAAGTTTTTAATATATATAGCTGTAGTACTCATCTCTTGCATGGTTTTCCTAACATTCTTTTTAAGTGTAAATCAAAGTGCGCATTCAGAACAAACGTACGAAATGACAGATCATGAAATTCATCAACAGGATAATAATAAATCAAACTATAAAGTTGAAGACAAACAAAATAGCGAACAAAATGACACTTCAGTGTTCGCTTTAGTTAATTAGTAATTTATTAAAAATATGATGAGTAAGTATTGTTAATGAGCGTAACTATTTGGTTACGTTCATTTTTTTGATATATTCTACACAAGAATTTAAAGTAGGAAATCATATATATTTTAAGAGTCTTACACATTTTGTTTTAAAATTAACAAGGAGCGTGACGATAATGTCTAAGGAAGATTTAAATATAGATAGAATCAATGAGCTAGCTAAAAAGAAAAAAGAAAAAGGTTTAACAGAAGAGGAAGCTAAGGAACAATCTAAATTAAGAAAGCAATATTTAGATTCATTTAGAAAAGGGTTCAAGCAACAGCTTGAAAATACTAAAGTAATAGATCCTGAAGGAAATGATGTTACACCTGAAAAGCTTAAAAAAATTCAATCTGAGAAAAACAATAAATAATGGAAGTAGGTTGTTCAAGGTAGTTCTTGAACAATTTGTATGAGCTGATTTATCAGATTTTTCTTTATCATTTTAATTTAAAATAAGTTATAATTATATTTAGATATTATTTAAGAAGGGAAGACACAACGATGTTTAACGAAAAAGACCAATTGGCTATCGATACAATACGTGCACTAAGTATTGATGCTATCGAAAAAGCAAATTCTGGACACCCTGGTTTACCAATGGGAGCTGCCCCTATGGCGTATACATTATGGACACGTCATCTTAATTTTAACCCCCAATCTAAAGATTATTTTAATAGAGATAGATTCATTCTTTCAGCAGGACATGGCTCTGCTTTACTATATAGTTTATTACATGTATCAGGTAGTTTAGAATTAGAAGAACTAAAACAATTTAGACAGTGGGGTTCTAAAACTCCAGGTCATCCAGAGTTTAGACATACAGATGGAGTAGAAGTAACAACTGGGCCACTAGGTCAAGGATTCGCAATGTCAGTGGGAATGGCACTTGCTGAAGATCACTTAGCTGGTAAATTTAATAAAGATAATTTTAATATGGTTGATCATTACACATACGTTTTAGCTTCAGATGGAGATTTAATGGAAGGTATTTCACATGAAGCTGCTTCATTTGCGGGCCATAATCAATTAGATAAGTTAATCGTTTTATACGACTCTAATGATATTTCACTTGACGGTGATTTAAATAAATCATTCTCAGAAAATACACAATCTAGATTTGAAGCATATGGTTGGAATTATATTTTAGTTAAAGATGGCAATGATTTAGAAGAAATTGATAATGCTATTAATAAAGCTAAATCACAACAAGGCCCAACTATTATTGAAGTTAAAACTGTTATCGGTTTTGGTTCTCCAAATAAAGCTGGTTCAAATGGAGTACATGGCGCTCCGCTAGGTGAAGATGAAAAAAAACTTACTTTTGAAGCTTATGGACTTGATCCTGAACAACGATTCAATGTACCTGAAGAGGTTTATGAAATCTTCCAAACTTCTATGTTAAAACGTGCTAACGAAAATGAAGATGCTTGGAAAGCTAAATTAGAAGATTATAGCAAAGAATATCCTGAATTAGCAGAAGAATTTAAGTTAGCAATTAGTGGTAAATTACCTCAAAACTATGAAAAAGAGTTACCTAAATATGATTTAGATCATAAAGGAGCATCTAGAGCAGATTCTGGAGAAATTATTCAAAAACTTAGTCAAACAGTACCATCATTCTTTGGGGGTTCTGCTGATTTAGCAGGGTCTAATAAATCTAATGTCAAAGAAGCTAAAGATTATGATAAAGAAACACCAGAAGGTAAAAATGTATGGTTTGGTGTACGTGAATTTGCGATGGGTGCAGCAGTGAACGGAATGGCTGCTCATGGTGGATTACATCCTTATGCAGCGACATTCTTCGTATTTAGTGATTACTTAAAACCTGCATTACGTTTATCAGCTATCATGGGTCTTAACTCAACATTTATCTTTACACATGATTCAATAGCTGTAGGTGAAGATGGTCCAACACACGAACCAATAGAACAATTAGCGGGCTTACGTGCTATTCCGAATATGAATGTTATTCGACCTGCAGATGGTAATGAAACACGTGTAGCATGGGAAGTAGCATTAGAATCAGAACAAACACCAACTTCTCTAGTTTTAACACGTCAAAACTTACCAACATTAGATATTGCTGAAGAAACTGTAGAAGCGGGAGTTCGTAAAGGAGCTTACGTAGTATTTGAATCAGAGAAAAATCCTGAATACTTATTATTAGCATCTGGTTCAGAAGTTAGTTTAGCAGTAGAAGCTGCCAAAGATTTAGACAAACAAGGTAAAGGTGTTAGAGTTGTATCAATGCCAAACTGGTTTGCATTTGATAAACAATCAGATGATTATAAAGAATCAGTATTACCATCCTCAATTACAAAGCGTGTAGCAATTGAAATGGCATCTCCATTAGGTTGGCATAAATATGTTGGAACAGAAGGCAAAGTTATTGGTATTGATGGCTTTGGCGCAAGCGCACCTGGTGATTTAGTAGTTGAAAAATATGGATTTACTAAAGAAAATATATTAAATCAAATTCGCACATTCTAATAAATTTAATAATTAGAGAAGGGTTACTAGCTCAAGTTTATTAGCTAGTAGCCTTTTATTTTTACATAAATTTAATTGTCAATTTGTTAAGAAAAACAAATATTTGTTATCATTGCTAATGGTAGGTATCAGTTATCACTTTAAAGTGCCTCTTGAAATAACAAAGTGAATTTAGTAAAATTCAGTAGGATAAAGAAAGTGGGTGAAACAATGGCAACTTGGTTAGCAATAATTTTAATCATTTTAGCACTTATCGTAGGATTAATCGGTGGTTTCTTTTTAGCAAGAAAATATATGATGGATTACCTCAAAAAAAACCCACCTATCAATGAAGAAATGCTACGTATGATGATGATGCAAATGGGCCAAAAACCATCTCAAAAGAAAATCAATCAAATGATGACAATGATGAACAAAAATATGGACCAAAACATGAAAGGCAAATAAAGCCTATAAGTTCAGGCGTCTCAGTGTTTACAATAACCACTGTGACGCTTTTTTATTACTTATTAAGATATGATGATTAATTTTATTTATGAATTAGTAATTTTTAAAGGCAAGTTTTTTAATGATTGATTAAAATATATTGTAAATCGTAACTTAAAAACAAAAGAGTATTAAAAAAGTTAAAATTATTAAGTTACACAGCAATAAGTTTGGTTTACTATTTAATTGGGGGCGATAAATAATGACAAGTCGTAATAAGGAATTACTCAAATTAGGTTTTAATATAGTAAACTTAACTATCTATATCGTTTTAATCTATTTATTAATTAAATTATAGACGGGTTACTTATATATTAGTGATCAAACCTTCAATAACACATGCCTTAGCAAAAAATAATTTGCTAAGGTATTTTTAAAACTGTATGGGAACTTAAATTAGTTATTGATAAAACTGGTTTTTAAATCTTTAGAATTTTAGAAAGTTTAAAGTAGTCATTGATATAAGGATAGTGATATACTATCATATGATGAATTAAGAGTATTAAGTTTATGTCATAAGAAGGTGTCAAATTGGCTTATTTAATTTTTTCTATTGTCGTTGCTTTTTTAATGGGCGCAGTAGTAATTGTAATAAGAATGAAAGCACAAAAGTTTCCAGTTAATGAGAAAAAAATCATTTTACCTCCATTCTTTATGGCTACTGGGGCTTTAATGTATATTATTCCATATTTCAGATTAACAGGTATGGAAATGTTAGAATCACTAATTTTAGGTGTACTATTCTCAACTGTTTTAATTTTCACATCAAGATTTGAAGTCAAAGGCAGTGAAATTTACATGAAGCGTTCTAAGGCATTTCCAGTAATTTTAATTTCGTTATTAGTTATTAGAACTATTATTAAAATCTTTGTTAGCAATGAAATTAACCCAGGTGAAATAGCTGGTATGTTTTTCTTACTAGCGTTTTGTATGATTGTACCTTGGAGATTAGCAATGTTTTATAAATATAAAAAGTTAAAAAAATCACTAGTTAAGTAGTGTATTGGCCACTTGTCATATTATTTGATGAGTGGCATTTTTTACTTGAAAGTTGATATTAAGAATATTAAAATATAAATACGAACAAATGTTCTTCTTAGGAGGATGATTATGAAAATTATACATACTGCTGATTGGCATCTTGGTAGAATCTTGAATGGTAAACAGTTATTAGATGATCAAAAATATGTATTAACTAAATTTATTAATCATATGGAAAAAGAAAAACCTGATGTCATAGTTATAGCAGGTGACTTATATGACACCTCTTATCCGAGTAAAGAAACTATGAGTTTACTTGAAAATACAATTGCAGAGTTAAATATAAGACTTCAAATACCTGTAATTATGATTAGTGGGAATCATGATGGAAAAGAAAGATTGAATTATGGGTCATCATGGTTTGAACATAATCATTTGTTTATAAGAACCAAACTTAAGGATATACATAAACCTATAGAAATAAACGGGGTGCAATTTTTTGCTTTACCTTTTGCGACAATAAGTGAAGTACAACACTTTTTCGAAGATAAAGAAATCAACACTCATCAACAGGCTTTAAATCGCTGCATAGAATATATGTCTCAAAATATAGATGAAAATAAAGTGAGTATTTTAATTGGTCATTTAACTATTAAAGGTGGTAAAACATCTGATTCAGAGCGACCTTTAACTATAGGAACTGTAGAGTCAGTTGAAAGACAGTCATTTGATCAATTTGAGTATGTTATGTTAGGGCATCTACATCATCCTTTTAGTGTAAATGAAAAAAACATTAAATATAGCGGCTCATTACTACAATATTCATTCTCTGAAGTGAATCAAGCAAAAGGTTATCGCATAGTTAATATCGATGAAGTTAATCATGTAGAAGATACATTTAAATCTATTGAACCTTTAAGAGAATTAGAGGTTATAGATGGGGATTATGATGATGTTATTGAAGAACGAGTTTCTGTGAAAAATAAAGATAATTATTTTCATTTTAAACTCACTAATATGTCACATATTAATGATCCAATGATGAAACTTAAACAAATTTATCCTAATACATTAGCATTAACTAATCATACATTCGAACATATTGAAGAGTTTAATAATGTAGAGATAAAGAAACAAGATGATCAATCTATAATTAAGTCGTTTTATGAATCAATGACTAAAGAGGAAATTAGCGAAACTCAATCTAATAAGATAGCTGAAATTTTAAATAATATTATGAGAAAGGAAGTCTAATAAATGAAACCATTAAATTTGAAGTTAAACAATTTTGGACCCTTTCTTAATGAGACAATAAATTTTAGTCAAATTGAAAATAATGAACTCTTTCTAATAAGTGGTAAAACCGGGTCTGGTAAGACAATGATTTTTGATGCTATTGTGTATTCATTATTTGGAGAAGCTTCAACTAAAAATAGAAAAGAGGGTGACTTAAGAAGTCATTTTGCTAGTGGTAAAGAACCTATGAGTGTGACATATGAATTTAAACTAAATAATCAAATATTTAAAATTCACAGGGAAGCTCCTTTTATTAAAGAAGGTAATACTACTAAAACTCAAGCAAAACTTGATATTTATGAGTTAATTGATGATGTTTATGAACTAAGAGAAAGTAGAGTCAATGCAGGTAACCAATTTATCACTCAAATTATGGGCGTGAACGCTGAACAATTTAGACAATTATTCATTTTGCCTCAAGGTGAATTTAAAAAGTTCCTACAATCAAATAGTAAAGAAAAACAATCTATTTTAAGAACGTTATTTAATAGTGAAAGATTTGAAGAAATACAAAAGTATTTAGTAGAAAGCGTTAAAAATGAAAAATTACAAATAGAAAATAGATATAATGAAATAGATTACTTATGGAATGAACTTGCTACGTTTGAAGATGATTATTTACTTAAAATAAAAAATATAGAGAGCTCGCAAACCGAGAAAATTTTAGAACGTTTACCAAAATTTATAAATCACGGTAAAAAAATATTATCTAACTATAAAAAGCGAAAAGATATGTTGGACCACGAAGTTGAAAAAGTTACAAATGAATATACATTTAGTAAAGAGTTGAACCAAAATATAAACTCTCTAGAAGAGAAAAAGAAATCATTCGAACTCCTCAAACAAAATCAAGATAGTATTGATCATCTTAAGGTTGAACTAAAGAAAATAAGAGAATCTAATGTTTTGATTAATTATTTCAAAAGGCAAAAAGTTGTTAATAAAGAGATTGAGGAATTAGAGACTGAAATCACTAAATCAAAATCTAAAGAAGAAGAATACGAAACTCAAATTAATAATGTAGAAAAGACTCTTAAATCTTTAGAATCAGAAGCACCAGAAGTTAACAAAGCTAACAAATATCTTGAACAAACTTATAATTTTTACAATAATCTTGATGATTATATTAAAGTCTTTGAGCAAAAGCCTATTTATCATGAGGAATTAAATAAGTTAGAAAAAAAGTATTCCGATTCAAAAGAGCAAAAAGAAAATCTTCTGAATCAAGCTAAAGGAAAATCAAGAAATTATGAAATAGTTGATCAATATATAGATGAGATAAATAAAATCAAAACTTTAATCGATGATACTGAAAGGTATTTGAAAAGTGAAGAACAAGTTCGGAAAATTAAACAAGAACAATCTGAAAATGTAAGACAAATTAAAGATTTAAAAGACAAATATGCAAACTTAGAGCATATCATTTCACAGGTTGATGCAACTAATATTGATTTAAACAATAAGGAGACATTTGTTAAAGAAATTCAAACGGCTCTTTCAATTGGAGATACATGTCCAGTTTGTGGTAACGAGATTCATTCACTTGGAGAACATATTAATTTTGATTTGATTGCTCAAAATAAAAAGCATTTAAAAGAGCTTGAGGATAGTAAAATCTCCATCAATGAGAATATCATTAGGTTAGAAAGTAAAAATGAAGAATTGACTAAACGAAAAGAGGACATCAATTTTAAAGATCAAGAAATTCAAGATTTAGATGAACTTAAATCGAAGTTAGAAGAGATAGAGAATGCTAAAAGGCTTCAACAAAAAGAAAATAAATTTTTAGAGTCAATTAATGAAGAAGAGAAGAATTTAAATCAAAATCTTCATACATTTGAGCTAGACCTAAATAATAAAAAAGCGCAACTTGAACAATTAGATATTAAATTAAATGATTTTAAGAGAAATACACAGTTTGAATCGTGTACATCATTTAAGCAGTACTACGAGAATAAAAAGCAAGAGACTCAAACTTTTAATGAGCGTAAAGAAACTATAAAAGACCAACTAAATGAACTTAAGAATAACTTAAATATAGAGTCAACTAATGTTAGGCATTACAATCAAAATTTAGAAGCTAGAGTTGAAGAAGAAAATCAGCTTACTATTAACATTAAAGATGAGATGAATCGAAATGGTTTCGAAACTTATGAAGAAATTGAAGAAGCAATAAGTTTAAGTGAAAATAAAAGTAATATTGAAGAAAAAATTAATGACTATAACAAACAGTATCAAACCTATGAGATTGAGATTAGCCAATTGGAAAAACTTGTTGACGGTAGAGAACTTACTAATTTAGAAGATATTGAAACGCATCTAAAAACAAAAAAACAAGCATTAGAGCAAATTAATTCAGAAGTTGCAACAATAGCATATAAGCAAGAAGCAAATATAAAAAATATTGATAAAATTGAAGACTTAATCAATACATTAAATGAAGAATTAAAAGAGCAAAAAGAGATATTTTTACTAACGGAAATTCTCTCAGGCAAAAATAGTCATAAACTAACACTAGAAAATTATGTGCTCATTTATTACTTAGAAAAAATTATCTTTCAAGCTAATCAACGTCTATTAACAATGAGTGGAAATAGGTATCAATTGATAAGAAGAGAAGCTATTTCTCAGGGCTTCAGTGGTCTTGAAATAGATGTATTTGATTTTCATTCTAATAAGTCTAGACATATTAGTTCTCTTTCTGGAGGGGAAACATTCCAAGCTTCTCTTGCATTAGCATTAGGTTTAAGTGAGATTGTTCAACAAGAATCTGGTGGCATTAATTTAGAATCAATGTTTGTTGATGAGGGATTTGGTACTTTGGATCAAGAAACATTAGAAACTGCCCTTGATACTCTAATTAACTTGAAATCTTCCGGTAGAATGGTGGGAATTATTTCACATGTAAGTGAACTAAAACAGAGAATACCACTTATTTTAGAGGTATCTACTAACCAGTATCAAAGCCAAACTAGATTTAAAAGAAATTAGTAATATACAAAACAGCCGTTATGAGATAATCATAACGACTGTTTTTATAATATTATTAATTTTTCTCTCTAAGTAAATCTCTAATTTCAGTTAATAAAACTGTATTTTCTTCAACTTCTTCCTCTTCTTCTTCTTTTTTCATAATAGTGTTAGCTATTTTTACGAAAATGAAAAGGGCAAAAGCAACAATTATAAAATCAATAATAGATTGTATGAAAAGACCATACTTTATTCCCCAGAAAGACCAATCTTTAGCGAAATCTACTGAACCGAAAATTTTGCCAATTAATGGCATAATGATGAATTGAACTAATGATGTAACGATTTTATTAAAAGCCGCACCCATTACTACAGCGATAGCTAAATCTAATACATTTCCTTTAAGGGCAAAGTCTTTAAATTCTTTTAACATATACTTAATTCCTTTCTAATTAAAATATAAAATCAATTATACAACATATAAATATTTTAGCAAATACTATATTTAAGTAAATTTGATTATGAAAAAGACGTTTGTTATGCTAAAGAGGTGCATTAGTAAAATTAAATTTTTTAAGATAAAAAAAGAATTTTTTAATTTTACTACTTTGAAAATTTAATATTCGGATGAAGGGAGTAATTAATTATGAATTCTTCTTCTCAAGAGAAGAGAAACAAGAAGTTTTCATCAGTGTTTATCTATAGTTCAATCATTGTTGCAATTGTAGTAATCATTGGTGCCATTTGGCCTGATAAGTTCGACTACATTACTAACAATGCTAAAATGTGGATTACTGATAAACTTGGATGGTATTACTTAATTTTAACTACTATTATTGTTTTCTTCTGTATCTTCCTAATTTTCAGTCCAATTGGGAAACTCAAACTAGGTAAACCTAATGACAAACCAGAATTTAATACTATTTCTTGGTTTGCAATGTTATTTAGTGCAGGTATGGGTATTGGATTAGTGTTCTATGGTGCAGCAGAGCCAATGGCTGACTTTGCCGCTCCACCTACAGCAGATCCTAAAACTACAGAAGCTTATACAGAAGCTCTGAGATCAACATTCTTCCACTGGGGATTCCATGCTTGGGCTATCTATGGTGTAGTAGCATTAGCTCTTGCTTATGCGCAATTCCGTAAAGGTGAGCCAGGTTTAATTTCAAGAACATTAAGACCTATTTTAGGTAATAAAGTTGAGGGACCTATAGGAACTTTAATTGATGTTCTTTCAGTATTTGCTACATTAGTAGGTGTAGCAGTTTCACTAGGTATGGGAGCCTTACAAATTAATGGTGGTTTAAACTATTTATTTAATGTTCCTAACAACACATTTGTACAAGGGATTATTATCGTAATTGTTACAATCTTGTTCATTGCAAGTGCATGGTCAGGTTTAAGTAAAGGTATTCAATATTTAAGTAACTTAAACATTAGCTTAGGTGCTATTTTAATGATTATCACTTTAATCATTGGCCCTACAGTTCTAATTTTAAACATGATGACTAGTTCAACAGGTAGTCTATTAAATACTTTCTTATTTAATAGCTTTGATACAGCAGCGCTTAATGGACAAAAACGAGATTGGATGTCAACTTGGACACTATACTATTGGGGCTGGTGGTTAAGTTGGAGTCCATTCGTAGGTGTATTCATTGCCCGTGTTTCAAAAGGGCGTTCAATTCGTGAATTCATTTCAGGTGTTTTACTTGTACCAGCACTTGTAAGTTTCGTTTGGTTCAGTGTATTTGGTGTGCTTGGTATTGAAACAGGAAAAAAACATCCTGAACTATTCAAAATGTCACCTGAAACACAATTATTCGGTGTATTCAATCACATACCTATGGGTATAGTATTATCAATTATTGCATTATTACTAATCGCATCATTCTTTATTACATCTGCAGACTCAGCAACTTTCGTATTAGGTATGCAAACAACATTTGGTTCACTTAACCCAAGTAGTATGGTTAAAGTGACATGGGGAGTTGCTCAAGCACTTATTGCATTTGTTCTATTATTAGCAGGTGGCGGTGATGGTTCTAAAGCCTTAAACGCTATTCAAAGTGCTGCAATTATTAGTGCCTTCCCATTCTCGTTTGTCGTCATAATGATGATGATTAGTTTCTATAAAGATGCAAACCAAGAACGTAAATTCTTAGGATTAACATTAACTCCTAACAAACATCGTTTACAAGACTATGTGAGATATCAACAAGAAGATTATGAATCAGATATTCTTGAAAAAAGAGAATCTAGAAGAAATAAAGAAAAAGAAGAATAATTCGTAATTAACTTTAAAGCCTATAAGTGTGAATTGACTTTCATACTTATAGGCTTTTTTATTAATAAATTTAAATGGGATTGATAACCATTCTCAATTAATAATATTTACTTATTGCACCATAAGCTAATGATAACTTTTTCTTATATAACCTGATTAAAAATGCGAAATGAAAATAAAGCGTTTTCTAATGGTACACAGTTGTTTTGATAAACATATAATAATACAATTTAATTAACGGCATATAAATATATAGAAATATCAAGGGGGATAACAAATGGCTTCTAATATTAAAGAACAAGCAAAGAAACAATTCCAATTAAATGGCCAATCATACACTTACTATGATCTGAAGACATTAGAAGAACAAGGTTTAACTAAAATTTCTAAATTACCTTACTCAATTCGTGTTTTACTAGAGTCTGTATTACGACAAGAAGATGATTTTGTAATTACTGATGATCACATTAAAGCGTTAAGTGAATTTGGTAAAGATGGTAATGAAGGTGAAGTACCATTCAAACCGTCACGAGTTATTTTACAAGACTTCACAGGTGTACCTGCAGTCGTAGACTTAGCATCATTACGTAAAGCAATGAATGATGTAGGCGGAGACATCAATAAAATCAACCCTGAAGTGCCAGTTGATTTAGTCATTGACCACTCAGTTCAAGTAGATAGCTATGCGAATCCTGATGCATTAGAACGAAATATGAAATTAGAATTTGAACGTAACTATGAACGTTACCAATTCTTAAACTGGGCTACTAAAGCTTTTGACAACTATAACGCTGTACCTCCAGCAACTGGTATCGTACACCAAGTTAACTTAGAGTACTTAGCAAATGTTGTACATGTACGCGACGTTGATGGTGAACAAACTGCTTTCCCAGACACTTTAGTAGGTACCGACTCTCACACTACAATGATTAATGGTATTGGTGTATTAGGTTGGGGTGTAGGTGGTATCGAAGCTGAAGCTGGAATGTTAGGTCAACCATCTTATTTCCCAATTCCAGAAGTTATCGGTGTTCGTTTAACTAACTCATTACCTCAAGGTTCAACAGCAACTGACCTCGCTTTACGTGTAACTGAAGAATTACGTAAAAAAGGTGTTGTTGGTAAATTCGTAGAATTCTTTGGTCCAGGTGTTCAACACTTACCTTTAGCTGACCGTGCTACAATCGCGAATATGGCTCCAGAATATGGTGCAACTTGTGGTTTCTTCCCTGTTGATGAAGAATCACTTAAATACATGAAATTAACTGGACGTAAAGATGATCATATTGCACTTGTAAAAGAATACTTACAACAAAACAATATGTTCTTCGACGTTGAAAAAGAAGATCCAGAATATACTGATGTTATTGACTTAGATTTATCTACAGTTGAAGCTTCATTATCTGGTCCAAAACGTCCTCAAGACTTAATTTTCTTAAGTGATATGAAAACTGAATTTGAAAAATCAGTTACAGCACCAGCTGGTAACCAAGGCCACGGTCTTGATAAGAGCGAATTTGATAAAAAAGCTGAAATTAAGTTTAATGATGGCTCTACATCAACTATGAAAACTGGTGACATTGCTATCGCTGCGATTACATCTTGTACTAACACATCTAACCCTTACGTTATGTTAGGTGCAGGTTTAGTTGCTAAGAAAGCGGTTGAAAAAGGACTTAAAGTTCCTGAGTTTGTTAAAACTTCATTAGCTCCGGGTTCTAAAGTTGTAACTGGTTATTTAAGAGACTCTGGATTGCAAGAATACTTAGATGACTTAGGATTTAACTTAGTAGGTTACGGTTGTACAACTTGTATCGGTAACTCTGGTCCATTATTACCTGAAATTGAAAAAGCAGTTGCTGATGAAGATTTATTAGTTACTTCAGTTCTATCTGGTAACCGTAACTTTGAAGGTCGTATTCATCCATTAGTTAAAGCTAACTACTTAGCTTCACCACAATTAGTTGTTGCTTATGCATTAGCTGGTACTGTAGATATTGATTTACAAAATGAACCAATCGGAAAAGGTAAAGATGGTGAAGATGTATACCTACAAGATATTTGGCCTTCAATTAAAGAAGTTTCAGATACTGTTGATAGTGTTGTTACACCAGAATTATTCTTAGAAGAATATAAAAATGTTTACAACAATAATGAAATGTGGAATGAAATCGATGTTACTGATGAACCTTTATATGATTTCGATCCAAACTCAACATATATTCAAAACCCAACATTCTTCCAAGGTTTATCTAAAGAGCCTGGAACTATTGAACCACTTAAAGATTTACGCGTAATGGGTAAATTCGGTGATTCAGTAACAACTGACCATATCTCTCCAGCAGGTGCTATTGGTAAAGATACACCAGCAGGTAAATATTTATTAGATCATAATGTTCCAATCCGTGACTTTAACTCTTATGGATCTCGTCGTGGTAACCATGAAGTAATGGTACGTGGTACATTTGCTAATATTCGTATTAAAAACCAATTAGCTCCAGGAACTGAAGGTGGCTTCACTACTTATTGGCCAACTGAAGAAATCATGCCAATTTATGATGCTGCTATGAAATATAAAGAAGATGGTACAGGATTAGCTGTTTTAGCTGGTAATGACTATGGTATGGGATCATCTCGTGACTGGGCAGCAAAAGGTACAAACTTATTAGGAGTTAAAACTGTTATCGCTCAAAGTTATGAACGTATTCACCGCTCTAACTTAGTAATGATGGGTGTACTACCATTACAATTCCAACAAGGTGATTCTGCAGAGTCATTAGGTTTAGATGGTAAAGAAGAAATCTCAGTTGAAATTTCTGAAGATGTTCAACCACATGATTTAGTTAAAGTTAAAGCTAAAAAAGAAAATGGCGAAGTAGTAGAATTTGAAGTAATTGTACGTTTCGACTCATTAGTTGAATTAGATTACTATCGTCATGGTGGTATCTTACAAATGGTATTAAGAAATAAATTAGCTCAATAATCATTTAATGCTAACTAGCGTTAAAGTTAAATTAAGTTAAACAATTGCCGTGCTAACATTTGTGTTGGCACGGCTTCTTTGTGTTATCCTTAAGTTAAAAACAGAAATGATGAGTTGAAAGAAGGACTAAAGTTTATGATTTATAGTTTGACAGAAATAGAAGCAAGATATCAGGAAACAGATAAAATGGGAGTTATATATCATGGGAATTATGCCACATGGTTTGAAGTCGCGCGTACTGATTACATAAGAAAACTTGGTTTTAGTTATGCTGATATGGAGAAGACAGGTATTATATCACCAGTTACTGATTTAAATATTAAATATAAGAAGTCAATTTTTTATCCTGAAAAAGTAACTATCAAAACTTGGGTTGAGAAATACTCAAGATTGCGTTCTTTATATTGTTATGAGGTTTATAACGAAAAAGGAGAATTAGCTACAACTGGTTCAACAGAATTAATATGTATGAAAGCTGATAACTTTCGACCTATACGTTTAGATCGTTACTTCCCTGATTGGCATGCTACTTATAGCAGAGTTGCTGAACTGAATAAAGAAGGAAAAGAAGCTGAAGTAACAAACGGCATTAACAACCTATAAATGACTTAAAATAACCCGCTTCTGACTTAGTCAAAAGCGGGTTATTTTATTTTTTAGTATATGAGATTTCATCTTCATGATCGACGACATCTACTAGTATTACATCATCTTTGAAGTACCATAAATCCTTTTCCGCTACGACAATATTTAAACCATCATAGCTTTGTTCAAAGCCTATTTCTACATCATCTCTTCTATCTACACTGAAAGCGGGGCTAAAGCCTTGTTTAAGTTGAAATTCGCCACCATATCTTACATAAAATTGAAGTACTTTATTTTCTTCAGGTAAATCAAGTTCATCTTTGAACCATTCAACTGCCTCTTTAGTTAGTTCGATATCCATTTTTATACCTCCAATTTTAATTAGCATTTAAAGTTTATTGATATGTTAAAGGTATACGCATTATAGCACAATTAATATAACCGCTACATTTATACTGATTCACTTTAATCAGAGTTGATAAATTGATTATAAAAAAACACTAGAAGTCATTAACTTCTAGCGTAAAAATTAATTTTAAGTTACATCCATTTAATTTTAGGCTCTTCACCTTTGAAAATTCTAACAATGTTAGTTCTATGACGAATGATTAGTATGATTGATACTAGTGCACTCATTCCCAATAATATATAGTCATGAATAATGACCGAGCCTATGACGCAACAAATTGCAGCAATAATACTTGATAAAGAAACATATTTAAATATCTTTAATATTCCAAAGAATATAATTGCTAAAACGAGTAGTAGTAAAGGATTTACACCTAATACGACACCTGCACTTGTAGCAACTGCCTTCCCACCATTAAATTTAAGATAAATAGGATATACATGTCCCAAAATTGCAAATAATCCTACTATCAATCCATTCGTAAAGAATGTACTGATTATGCCATCAGCATGAACAGGGAACCACAACGGGAAAAAGACCGTTATAAATCCTTTAAAGATATCTAAAAATGTAACTACGAAACCAGCTGGCCTCCCTAAAACACGAAAGCTATTTGTTGCTCCAGTATTGCCACTGCCATACTGTCTAATATCTTTTTTAAAAAATAATTTACCAATGACTAATCCACTTGGAAATGCGCCAATAAGATAACTTAAAACTAACATGACGACAATCATCATAAAAACTTACACATCCTTTAGTGACTTAGCTTCATTCTACCATATTCATATTCGATTAGAACATTCATAATTCAAATTATTGGAATAAAGCAATCAAAACAATTTGATTGTATAAATGATACTTGCAATTTAAGTCAATTTATATAAGAATAACTATTGTATAGTTTTAAAAACGAACGTACGTTTGTAGGAGGGCGAAATCATTGGCAGTGAATAAACAAAATACTTATTCAGATGATTCTATTCAGGTACTTGAAGGCCTTGAAGCTGTTAGAAAAAGACCTGGGATGTACATAGGGTCAACTGATAAACGCGGATTACATCATCTCGTATATGAAGTTGTCGATAACTCCGTCGATGAAGTTTTAAACGGTTATGGTGATGAAATCACTGTAACAATTAATCAAGATGACAGTATTTCAATTGAAGATAACGGTCGAGGTATGCCAACGGGTATCCATGCGTCTGGTAAACCAACTGTTGAAGTAATTTTCACAGTATTACATGCCGGTGGGAAATTTGGTCAAGGTGGTTATAAAACTTCTGGAGGACTTCATGGTGTTGGTGCATCTGTAGTTAATGCATTAAGTGAATGGTTAGAAGTTGAGATACATAGAGATGGTAATATTTACACTCAAAGTTTTAAAGACGGTGGTATACCAGCAACAGGACTTAATAAAAAAGGGAAAACTAAAAAGACAGGTACTAAAGTTACATTTAAACCTGACCCTGAAATTTTTAAGGCCACAACGTCCTTTAACTTTGATGTTTTAAGTGAACGCTTACAAGAATCGGCTTTCTTATTGAAGAATTTAAAAATTACGCTTAATGATTTGCGTAGTGGTAAAGAGCGTGAAGAAGTTTACCATTATGAAGAAGGTATTAAAGAATTTGTAAGCTATGTTAACGAAGGTAAGGAAGTACTTCATGATGTTACTACATTTTCAGGGTTAGCGAATAATATCGAAGTTGAAGTGGCTTTCCAATATAATGATCAATATTCTGAAAGTATTTTAAGTTTTGTAAATAACGTTCGTACTAAAGATGGCGGTACACACGAAGTAGGTTTTAAAACTGCTATGACTCGTGTGTTTAACGATTATGCGCGTAGAATTAATGAATTAAAAGATAAAGACAAAAATTTAGATGGTAATGATATTAGAGAAGGACTCACTGCAATTATTTCTGTTCGTATCCCAGAGGAGTTACTTCAATTTGAAGGGCAAACTAAATCTAAACTAGGTACTTCTGAAGCGAGAAGTGCTGTTGATTCAGTAGTTTCTGAAAAGTTGCCTTTCTATTTAGAAGAAAAAGGCCAATTATCTAAATCTTTAGTTAAAAAAGCAATTAAAGCACAACAAGCTCGTGAAGCAGCACGCAAAGCTCGTGAAGATGCGCGCTCTGGTAAAAAGAATAAACGTAAAGATACTTTGTTATCAGGTAAATTAACTCCTGCACAAAGTAAAAATACAGATAAAAATGAACTATATCTTGTGGAGGGTGACTCAGCAGGTGGATCTGCCAAACTAGGTCGTGATCGTAAATTCCAAGCAATCTTACCACTTCGAGGTAAAGTTATTAATACTGAAAAAGCACGTCTAGAAGATATCTTCAAAAATGAGGAAATCAACACAATTATTCATACTATTGGAGCAGGTGTTGGTAACGACTTCAAAATAGAAGATAGTAACTATAATCGCGTGATTATAATGACCGATGCCGATACTGATGGTGCGCACATTCAAGTATTATTATTAACGTTCTTCTTTAAATATATGAAACCATTAGTACAAGCTGGTCGTGTCTTTATCGCATTACCTCCCCTCTATAAATTAGAAAAAGGCAAAGGTAAAACTAAGAAAGTTGAATATGCATGGACAGATGATGAATTAGAAAAATTACAAAAGCAACTTGGTAAAGGATTTACGTTGCAACGTTATAAAGGTTTAGGTGAAATGAATCCTGAGCAATTATGGGAGACAACGATGAATCCTGAGACTCGTACATTAATTCGTGTTCAAGTTGAAGATGAAGTACGTTCTTCTAAACGTGTAACTACACTAATGGGTGATAAAGTTGCACCACGTCGTGAATGGATCGAAAGCCATGTTGAATTTGGTATGCAAGAAGATCAAAGCATTTTAGATAATAAAGAAGTTCAAGTTCTTGAAAACGAAGAATATATTGAGGAGGAAACGAATTGAGTGAGATAATTCAAGACCTATCCCTTGAAGATGTTATCGGTGACCGCTTCGGACGTTATAGTAAGTACATCATTCAAGAACGTGCATTACCAGATGTACGTGATGGATTAAAACCAGTACAACGAAGAATTTTATTCGCTATGTATTCAAGCGGAAATACATTTGAAAAGAACTTCCGTAAAAGTGCTAAAACAGTCGGTGACGTTATTGGACAATATCATCCTCATGGTGATTCTTCCGTATATGATGCTATGGTGCGTCTAAGTCAAGATTGGAAACTTCGACACGTACTTATCGAGATGCACGGTAATAATGGTAGTATTGATAATGATCCACCAGCTGCTATGCGTTATACAGAGGCTAAGTTAAGTCAATTGTCTGAAGAGTTATTAAGAGATATAAATAAGGAAACAGTAGCCTTCATACCAAACTATGATGACACTACTTTAGAGCCAATGGTTTTACCGTCAAGATTCCCTAATCTTTTAGTAAATGGTTCTACAGGTATATCTTCAGGGTATGCGACTGATATTCCACCACATAACTTAGCAGAAGTTATTCAAGCTACTTTAAAATACATCGATAACCCTGATATTACTGTAAATCAGTTAATGAAACATATTAAAGGACCTGATTTTCCTACTGGGGGAATTATTCAAGGTATCGATGGTATAAAGAAAGCTTACGAAACTGGTAAAGGTAAAATAGTCGTACGTTCAAGAGTGGATGAAGAAGAATTAAGAAGTGGTCGTAAGCAACTTATCATTACAGAAATTCCATATGAAGTGAATAAAAGTAGTTTAGTTAAACGTATTGATGAATTACGAGCTGACAAAAAAGTTGATGGCATCGTGGAAGTACGTGATGAGACAGATAGAACTGGCTTACGTATCGCAATTGAATTAAAGAAAGATGTTAATAGTGAATCAATTAAGAATTATTTATACAAAAATTCTGATCTTCAAATTTCTTATAATTTTAACATGGTTGCTATTAGCGATGGTCGACCTAAATTAATGGGATTACGTGAAATTATTGAAAGCTATTTAAACCACCAAATTGAAGTCGTAACTAATAGAACACGTTATGATTTAGATCATGCGGAAAAACGTATGCATATTGTTGAAGGTTTAATGAAAGCACTATCTATCTTAGATGAAGTCATAACTTTAATCCGTAATTCAAAAAATAAAAAAGATGCAAAAGATAACTTAGTTGCTGAATTTGATTTCACTGAAGCACAAGCTGAAGCTATTGTAATGTTACAACTGTATAGATTAACAAATACTGATATTGTAGCATTAGAAGAAGAACACGCTGAATTAGAAGCTTTAATTAAAAAATTAAGAAATATTTTAGATGATCATGATGCACTATTAAGTGTGATTAAAGACGAACTTAATGAAATTAAGAAAAAATTTAAAGTGGATCGTTTATCAACAATTGAAGCTGAAATTTCTGAAATAAAAATTGATAAAGAAGTCATGGTTCCTAGTGAGGAAGTGATTTTAAGTGTTTCACATCATGGCTATATCAAACGCACATCTACGCGTAGTTTCAATGCAAGCGGTGTTACTGAAATTGGCTTAAAAGATGGAGATCGTTTATTAAAATATCAAGAAGTGAATACTCAAGATACTGTCTTAGTGTTTACTAATAAAGGGCGCTACCTGTTTATTCCAGTACATAAGTTAGCAGATATACGTTGGAAGGAACTCGGTCAACACGTTTCACAGATTGTTCCTATAGATGAGGATGAACAAGTGGTTGATGTTTATAATGAAAAAGACTTTAACCATGATGCATTCTATGTCATGGCAACTAAAAACGGTATGATTAAGAAAAGTAGTGTTAGTCAATTTAAAACTACAAGATTCAATAAGCCACTTGTAGGTATGAAAGTGAAGGACCATGATGAAATTGTCAACGTGATACGATTAGAATCTGATCAATTAATAACAGTACTTACACATAAAGGTATGTCGCTTACTTACTCAACTAGTGAGTTATCTGATACAGGTTTAAGAGCTGTAGGAGTTAAATCAATTAACCTTAAAGATGAAGATTATGTTGTAATGACAGAGAGCGTTTCTGACTCAGATTCTATCTTAATGATAACGCAACGTGGTGCTATTAAACGTATTAGTTATAAAGTTTTACAAGTCGCTAAACGTGCACAACGTGGTATTACCTTATTGAAAGAACTTAAGAAAAACCCACATCGTATTGTTGATGCTGCAGTGGTTAAAGAAGGACAAAAAACTTATACGGTTTTCTCTAACAATCACGAAGAATCTGGTAATATTAATGAAGTGCATCTCTCAGAACAATACACAAATGGTTCATTTATTATAGATGTCGATGATTTTGGTCAAGTAGTAAGCATGACCTTAGAGTAAATTAAGTATATGCAACCATAGCATTAAATGATAAAATAAAGTTTAATAATATTAACTAAAGTAAGCGCAAGGGATTTATGTCTATTTAAAAGAATCAAAATAGGACTTAATGATTTAAATTAGTATATTTATTAAGTTTTTAGATTCTAAATGGGAACATAAATCTCTTGATGCGTTAAAGAGAATAAATTTATTAAGATGAGAGGGATTCAATTTGCAAGATTTCGATAATTTGATTCCTGGCTGGTTTAAATCTTTTGTTCAGGTCGGGAATGATTTGATTTGGTCGCAATATCTAATTGGACTTTTATTAACTGCAGGCTTTTTCTTTACTATAAGTTCTAAATTTGTTCAATTAAGAATGTTACCTGAAATGTTTAGAGCGCTCACTGAGAAACCTGAAACGCTAAGTAGTGGTAAAAAAGGTATTTCGCCTTTCCAAGCATTTGCTATTAGTGCTGGATCTCGTGTAGGTACTGGTAATATTGCCGGAGTAGCTACAGCTATTGTATTAGGTGGACCTGGTGCAGTATTTTGGATGTGGATTATAGCTTTTATTGGTGCGGCTAGTGCATTTATGGAAGCAACATTAGCTCAAGTATATAAAGTGCATGATAAAGAAGGTGGTTTCCGTGGGGGGCCAGCATACTATATTACTAAGGGTCTCAACCAGAAATGGTTAGGTATCGTATTCGCAACATTAATCACCATCACATTTGCATTTGTATTTAATACTGTTCAATCTAATACAATTGCAGAGTCATTAAACACACAATATCATGTTAGCCCAGTTATCACTGGTATTATATTAGCTGTAATTACTGCAATTATTATTTTTGGTGGCGTAAGAAGCATCGCAACATTATCCTCACTTATAGTACCTATTATGGCAATCATTTACATAGGAATGGTTTTAGTTATCTTGTTATTAAATATAGATCAAATAGTTCCAATGATTGGTACTATCATTAAAAGTGCTTTCGGTTTACAACAAGTGACTGGTGGTGCTGTTGGTGCAGCGATACTTCAAGGTATTAAACGTGGATTATTCTCAAATGAAGCAGGAATGGGTTCAGCACCTAATGCTGCAGCCACTGCTGCTGTCCCACACCCTGTTAAACAAGGTTTAATACAGTCACTAGGAGTATTCTTTGATACTATGTTAGTTTGTACAGCAACAGCTATCATGATTCTTCTATACTCTGGATTAAAATTTGGTGAAAGTGCACCTCAAGGTGTAGCTGTAACTCAATCAGCTTTAAATGAACATTTAGGTTCAGCAGGTGGTATTTTCTTAACAGTGGCTATAACTTTATTTGCTTTTTCATCAGTTGTAGGTAACTATTATTACGGACAATCAAATATTGAGTTCTTATCTAAAAACAAAGCCATTTTGTTTGTATTTAGATGTTTAGTAGTTGTGTTAGTATTCATTGGAGCAGTTGCAAAAACTGAAACAGTTTGGAGTACTGCAGACTTATTTATGGGTCTAATGGCCATAGTTAATATTATATCTATTATAGGATTGTCCAATATCGCTTTCGCTGTAATGAAAGATTATCAACAGCAACGTAAAGAAGGTAAGAAACCTGTATTTAAACCTGAAAATCTAGAAATTAATTTATTTGGTATTGAATCTTGGGGATCTCAAGCTAAAATACCACGTAATGATAAATAATATAGTTAGAGTAACGACTTGACGCAAGAATGCCTCTCAAGTCGTCTTTTTTTAAATTACATGATTTATATTCGTCAGTATGAATGTAAATATCAACACTTTAGTAACTCGCTTTTCATTTTTAAAAAATAGAATTATAATCTTACTAATGATAAGAGAAAGGTGATTATAATGGGGAATTACGAAATAACGAAAACACTAAATAACAACGTCCTCATATGTAAAAGTAATAATCATGAAGTTGTGTTAATTGGCAAGGGTATTGGTTTTAATAAAAAAGTGGGAATGATGCTTGATGAGAATGCTTCAATTGAGAAAGTATATAAATTAGAACAGCAACAGCAGAAAGAACATTATAAAACGTTGGTCGAGATGGGGGAAGACCATGTTGTCCAAGCTGTTATCGAATCGGTCAATATGATTTCTGAGACCTCGATTCGAACTGATGATAAAAGCTTAGTTGTTGCTCTTACAGATCATATTATCTTTGCATATAAAAGACTTAAGCAGAATCAAGTTATTTCTAACCCATTTGCAATAGAGACGCAACATCTATACAGTGATGCATATCAAATTGCTAAGCGTGTCATTGATAAATTGAATCAGACGTTAGATGTTCGATTCCCTGAAGATGAAATTGGTTTTATAGCTTTACATATTGCTTCTAATTCTGAAGATTTATCAATACATGATATATCAGTTATCAATAAATTAATTAATAAAAGTATGACGATTATTGAAACAGATCTTGATCATGAAATTGATAAAACGACAACGCAATACCAACGTTTTATTAGACATATACAGTTTTTAATTTATAGGTTAACTAAAGGGGAAAATGTGGATGCGCAAGACAATTTTATTTTAATGGTTAAAAATCTTTATCCACAATGTTTTAATACGGCTTATAAAATTTTAAAAATGATACAACGTCAGTTTGATGTGATTATCAATGAGTCCGAAATTGTATATCTTGCGATACATATACACCATTTTGAAGCTCAAATTAAAATCGAATAATATGTAACGTTTATTATTCGATTGTGTTTGGGTAAAAATGATTAACTTTATTCATTTTGTGTTATCATAAATATTGTATTTTTAAATATTTTGTTTATGAGTCTAAATTATTTTAAATCATAATTTTATTTGATTTATAAATGTGAGGTATGGTGATCTTGATGTCAAACGAAAATAAATCTAGTGAAAAGAAAAAACATATATTTAGTTTTTCTGAAACAAGATTTATGAGATTTTTAGGTGGCAATGATCTTATATATGGTTTAGTTGCACTTGTTTTATTAGGTATTGTAATCTTTATTTTCGATAAAGTTTCCTATGTATTTGAACCATTTATTATTATATTTAATACAATTGCTGCACCTATTATTGTTTCATTAATCTTATTCTATCTATTTAATCCATTAGTTAACTTAATGGAGCGTTATCGAATTCCTAGACTGTTAGGTATTACAATTATTTATGTAGCAGTTGTGGGAATCATTACATTAATTGTTAATTTACTTATTCCTATCATTGGTTCACAAATTGAAGGATTAATTAAAAACTCTCCGCATTATTTAAATAAAATTACTCAATCAATTGAGAAGATAACTACTAACTCTTTCCTATCTAGTTATATGAGTCAAGTTAATGACTGGTTAGAATCAGCTCAGAAAAAAATTCCTTCAATGTTATCAGAGTACTTTGATGGATTTGGGCCTAAGCTTGCATCTTTCGCTGAAGCCGTTTCAAATGTTGGTGTTGTCATAGTAACGACGCCATTCATATTATTCTTTATGCTAAAAGATGGTCATCGTTTTAAAGATTATACAACAAAAATTATGCCACCTAAATTTAGAAAGGATTTTCATGATTTACTTGAAAAAATGAGTGTTCAAGTAGGTTCTTACATTCAAGGTCAAATCATCGTTTCTTTCTGTATAGGTGTATTACTATTAATTGGATATTCAATTATCGGTCTTAAATATCCTTTAGTATTAGCGAGTATTGCAGCAGTCACAAGTGTTGTTCCATACTTAGGACCAACGATTGCAATTTCACCAGCTATTGTAATTGCGATTATCACATCACCTTGGATGTTACTTAAATTAGTTATCGTTTGGACACTTGTTCAGTTCTTTGAAGGGCACTTTATTTCTCCAAACGTTATGGGTAAAACACTCAAAATACATCCATTAACAATTATCTTCATTTTGCTATGTGCTGGTAATTTAATGAATGTCGTGGGTGTAATTATTGGTATTCCATTATATGCGGTCCTTAAAGTACTAGTATCTCATATATTCTTACTATTTAAACGAAGATATAATCGTTACTATGGTGAAGATGCTGGAGATTATAGTATTAAACAAGAAGAAGAAATTACAGATTAATATTTATAGAATCCCCTTAAATAGGGGATTTTTTTATGAATATTTTTTATTTTAAGTTAATATTCAATAAATAGCTCTCATTTATGCTTACATTTCCCATAAATGAGAGCTAAAATTATGTGTCTAAGTCAGAGAAATAATTTTAGCATTACAATAATGTTAGGTACTTATCTATCAATATATATTCTATAAAACCTTTCTTTATGATATATTTTTGTCATGTAATAGATTTAAATTAGAATTGAAGTGAAAAAATGACGCAAGAAGTGAAAAGTAAATTATTATCTATTTTGAAATTTATCTTTGCCACAGCGTTATTTATTTTTGTCATTTTCACATTGTATCGTGAATTAGCTCATATTAATTTTAAAGACACTTTGATGCAATTTGGCAAAATAAATAGATTGTGGCTTGTTTTATTATTTGCAGGTGGGGGAGCATCGCTCATTCTTTTGTCACTATATGACATTATTTTAGTGAAATCGTTAAAGCTTAACATGTCAGTGACTAAAGTATTAAGAGTTAGTTATATTATCAATGCTCTCAATGCTATCGTAGGTTTTGGTGGCTTTATCGGTGCAGGAGTCAGAGCCTTCGTTTATAAAAACTATACAGATGATATTAAGAAACTCGTACATTATATTTCGATTATCTTGATTTCAATGCTCACTGGACTTAGTCTCTTGTCCATATTAGTTGTTCTACACGTTTTTAACGCTTCTCATATGATGGATAAAATTACATGGGTACGCTGGATTTTATATGTTGTAGCACTATTTTTACCTGTATTTATCATTTATACTATCGCTAAACCAGCGGATAAATCTAATCGTTATATGGGTGTGTATTGTACACTTGTATCTTGTATCGAGTGGATGGCAGCAGCTACTGTTCTTTACTTTGCAGCACTTATCGTAGGTATTCATGTATCATTTATGACATTTATCGGCATCTTCGTGATCGCGGCGTTATCAGGATTAGTTAGTTTTATTCCTGGTGGTTTTGGTGCCTTCGATTTAGTTGTTTTACTAGGACTCAAATCTTTAGATGTTTCAGAAGAAAAAATATTATTAGCATTACTTCTATATCGATTTGCATATTACTTTGTTCCAGTCATTATTGCACTCATACTATCTACATTTGAGTTTGGAACAACTGCTAAAAAATATCTTGAAGGTTCGAAATATTATGTTCCTGCTAAGGACTTTACGTCATTCTTGATGTCCTATCAAAAAGACATTTTAGCTAAAATACCTTCATTTTCACTCGCAATATTAATATTTTTAACTAGCATCATTTTCTTCATTAATAATTTAACGATTGTTTATGATGGACTATATGATGGAAATCACTTTGCTTATTATTTAACTTTATCTATCCATACTAGTGCTTGTTTATTATTAATTTTGAATGTGAGAGGTATTTTTAAACAGAGTCGTCGTGCGATTATTTATGCGATGATTTCTATTATTTTAATTGCGGGAGCTACAATTTATACTTACGCATCTTTCTTATTATTAACTTGGCTTGTAGTCATGTTTATTTTATTAGTTTTAGCTTATCGTCGTGCTCAAGTGCTTAAGCGTCCGTTCCGTTTTAGAAAATTAGTTCTCATGCTTATACTCAGCGTGATTGTTTTATATCTAAATCATATTTTAATTGCGGAAACATTATACGCATTAGATATTTATCACATTGAAGTAGATACATCATTATTAAGATATTACTTCTGGGTTACTATTTTAATTGTGATTATTCTGGTTGGTCTCATTGCATGGTTATTTGATTACAAATTTGACCGTCCTCATCAAATTACAGATTTATCAATATGTGAAGCTATTATTCATGAATATGGTGGTAATTACTTGAGCCATCTTGTTTATAGTGGTGATAAAGATTGTTTTATCCATGAAAATGAAAAATCATTCCTCATGTATCGTTATAAATCTAATGCCTTAGTTGTATTAGGAGATCCTATAGGCGATGCAAATACGTTTGAATCATTGTTAGAATCATTTTATCAATATGCAGAATATAGAGGTTACGACATTATTTTCTATCAAGTTAGTGATAATTATATGCCTTTATATCATCATTTCGGGAATCAATTTTTCAAACTAGGTGAGGAAGCTATTATTGATTTAACATCATTCACTACCTCAGGTAAAAAGCGTCGTGGCTTTAGAGCTACACTCAATAAATTTAATGATTTAAATATTTCTTTTGAAATTATTGAACCACCATTTTCACAAGATTTCTTTAACGAACTCAAATATGTTAGTGATAGATGGTTAGATGGTAGAAATGAAATGCACTTCTCTGTAGGTCAATTTACACAACCATATCTTTCTAAAGCGCCTATAGGTGTAATGAGAGATGAACATGGTAAGATGATTGCATTCTGTAGTTTAATGCCTACGCACTTTAATGATGCAATTTCTGTCGATTTAATTCGATGGTTACCAGAGCTCGATCTACCTTTAATGGATGGACTGTATTTACACATGTTGTTATGGGGTCAGGAAAAAGAATATAAAGCCTTTAACATGGGAATGGCCACCCTCTCTAATGTTGGTACTTTACATTACTCTTATTTAAGAGAACGTTTAGCAGGGCGAGTCTTTGAACATTTTAATGGATTATATCGTTTCCAAGGTTTAAGACGTTATAAAGAAAAGTATAGTCCTAACTGGGAACCAAGATTTTTAGTTTATCGTAAAGATAGCTCTCTATGGGAAAGTATGTTGAAAGTGATGAGAGTCATTCGACATAAATAAAAATAATAGCGATAGTACTGAATTGTAACATTCAGCACTATCGCTATTTTTTGTCCATTATTTATAATAATTCGCTCTATCTTGTTGTTCTTTAGCGTAACGTTCGGGATTCTTTTTATAGAAATCTTGATGGTATTCTTCAGCTTCAAAGAAAGTTGAAGCGGGTAAGACTTTTGTAGCTATTGCTTTGTCTGCATTTAAAGTATCTTGAAGTGCTTCGATATATGATTCGGCAGATTTCTTTTGATCTTCATTAGAGTAAAAAATGGCTGTTTGATATTGGGAACCTCTATCTTGAAACTGTCCATCTTCATCTAGTGGGTCGATTACTGAAAAAAATATTTCCAATAGTTTATGATATGAAAAAAGTGCTACATCATATTCAATTTTTACTGTTTCATAATGACCAGTGTTACCACTTTTAACATCTTCATACGTTGGATTCTCTGTATGTCCACCCATGTAACCAGAAGTTACTTTTTCGATACCGTCAAATGTATCAAAAGGTTTGGTCATACACCAAAAACAACCACCGGCAAAGTATGCCGTATTAATATTCATTCATGACATCCTTTCATTGGACCTTAGTACCATTTATTAAAAAAACTCTTGCAATTTGAATACTTTTTATATAACGTTAATACATATTAATTATAGTATATAGATATGTAATTTTGAAGATATAAGGTAGGTAAATATGACAGAACAGAAGGAACATAGAGAAACAGAGTATCGACGTCACACTGGCACAACATCGACACCTTCTAGGCGACGAAATAAAAAAAGACTACGCAAATTACCTTTTATCATTTTAATCATTCTCATCATTCTTATTTCAATAATTGTCTATATCACTCATCAATATAATAGTGGTATGAAGTATGCGAAAGAGCATGCTAAAGATGTAAAGATGCATCAATTTAATGGAGCCGTTAAAAATGATGGCAAAATATCTGTATTAGTACTTGGAGCAGATAAAGCTCAAAGCGGTAAATCTCGTACAGACTCAATTATGGTTGTACAATACGACTATATTAATAAAAAAATGAAAATGATGTCTGTAATGAGAGATATTTACGCAGATATCCCTGGTTATGATAAATACAAAATTAATGCAGCTTATTCACTTGGTGGACCTGAGTTACTAAGAAAGACACTTAATAAAAATTTAGGTATCAATCCTGAATATTATGCGGTAGTAGATTTCACTGGATTTGAGAAAATGGTTGATGAACTTGAACCTAATGGTGTACCTATAGACGTAGAGAAGGACATGTCTGAAAATATAGGTGTTTCATTGAAAAAAGGTCATCATAGATTAAATGGTAAAGAGCTATTAGGTTATGCGAGATTCCGTCACGATGCTGAAGGAGATTTCGGGCGTGTTCGCCGTCAACAACAAGTTATGCAAACTTTAAAACAAGAGTTAGTAAATTTTAATACCGTTGCAAAACTTCCGAAAGTTGCAGGTATTTTAAGAGGATACGTTAATACTGATATGCCTAATTCAGCTATTTTCCAAACTGGATTAAGCTTTGGTATTCGTGGTGATAAAGATGTTAAATCACTAACTGTACCTGTTAAAAACACGTATCAAGATATTAATACTAATAATGATGGTAGTGCGCTTCAAATTGATAAAGAAAAAAATAAAAAAACAATTCAAGACTTTTTCGATGATTAAAACTAAGATGATTAGAAAAAATAAGTGATAAAATAATTGAATCCCTGAGATGATAGCTTCTATGGTAAATAGCTTTCATTTCAGGGATTTTGCGTTTTATTGATCTGATTTTCTTACTCCACCAACGGCGTAATGGCTCTTTTTCATTTCTTCGATTACGACGTGGATGGCCTCTTTGTTTGCTCCAGTAGTTTTTTCTACTGCATCTGTAACCTCATTCACTAAATCTTTTAATTGATCATCTGTACGTCCTTCTAATAACTTTACATTTACGATTGGCATATCATGCATCCTCCTTAATTAATTAGAAATGTCTTCTTTAGTATATCACGAAATTAACGATAGAGATTTAAATTAAATAGAACATTCGTTCTTGTTTGCATTGAATAAGAACACGTGTTCGTATATAATAGATTTCGTAAGGGAGGCATAGTTATGTATGACTATAATCTATTAGAGGATAGAGATGTATTATGCATTGATCAGAAGAGCTTTTTTGCGAGTGTGTCATGTATGGAGAAGGGCTTGGATCCTTTAGAAACCAAGTTAGCAGTAGTAGCTGATACGAAAAGGCAGGGGTCAGTAGTGTTGGCTGCTACACCGAAATTGAAAGAAATAGGTATAAAAACGGGATCTAGATTGTTTGAAATACCACATCGAAATGATATTTATATCATTAACCCAAGTATGAGAAAGTATTTAAATGTTTCTGTTGCTATTTCAAAAATTGCACTACGTTATGTACCACCTGAAGACTTACATCAATATAGTATTGATGAATTTTTTATGGATGTCACAGATAGTTATCATAGGTTTAGTTCTACAGTTTATGCGTTTTGCGAACGATTAAAAAAAGAGATACTGGAAGAGACAGGTATCCATTGCACTGTTGGTATAGGTTCTAATATGTTATTAAGCAAAATAGCAATGGATATAGAAGCAAAGCATACAGAAGATGGAATTGCAGAATGGCGTTATCAAGATATACCTGATAAGTTATGGCCTATTCAACCGTTAAGAGATTTCTGGGGTATTAATAAACGTACTGAAGCGAAATTAAATAAGAGAGGGATATTTACAATTGGCGATTTAGCACAATATCCTTATCGCTATTTAAAGAGAGATTTTGGTATTTTAGGCGTAGATATGCATTTACATGCTAACGGTATTGATCAAAGTAAAGTAAGAGAAAAATACAAAGTAACAAATCCTTCAATATGTAAAAGTCAAATTTTGATGAGAGATTATCGATTTGAGGAATCAAAAGTAGTCATGCAAGAACTCATTGAAGATGTAGCAAGTAGATTAAGAGCACAGAAAAAATTAGCGCGTACGATACATTTTTCATTTGGTTATGCCGATGATGGAGGTGTACACAAGCAGTATACTTTAGAAGATCCTACAAATTTAGAAAGAGATATTTTTAAAGTGATTAATTATTTTGCGAATCGATTATGTGATAAAAATGCTTTGTATAGGACGCTAAGTGTATCTTTAACACAGTTTGTAGATGAACAAGATCGACAGTTAAATTTATTTATTGATGAGTATGAGCGTAAACGAGATGAAAAACTAGCTAAAACAATTGACCATTTACACCTAAAATATGGTAGAGGTATCGTTTCTAAAGCGACATCTTATACTGAAGCAGGGACTAAGCATGGTCGATTAGGACTTATGGCTGGCCACAAAATGTAGGTGATTAACGTTAAAAATTTAGAAATAATCCCCTAAAGCGATGATTGATATGTTATTCATCACACTTTAGGGGACTTATATTATTCAATATAGGTATCGAAATTTTTTAAAGCTTTGATACCACGTTCTCGATCTTCAGGATTTTTAAAGCTTATTTGCAATGCGCCATAGATATCTTCACGGACTTCTAAAATTTTAAGGTTGCTTATAGAAATGTTATGTAAACTTAAGATATGTGTAACTTTGCTTATCATACCCGGTTTATCCGGAATGTCTACATATAGATCATACGCCACAGATAGGGCACCTCGTTGTTTAGCGGGTAGGCGATCACGATAATTTTTAGCTTTAGCAAAGAACTCGTAAATGTTTTCATCATTGTTAGAATTTATCATCTTTTCAAATGCTGTAATTTGATTTTTTAGTTCATTTAACAAAGACAAAATATGCGTTTGGTTATTTAAAGTGATATCTTTCCACATTTGAGCATTACTACTGGCAATTCGCGTAATATCTCTAAAACCTCCAGCAGCTAATTTTTCTACTAATTCATGGTGATTTATATGATTGGCACTCAAGTGTACTAAGCTAGATGCGATAATATGAGGGACATGACTAACTACACCAGTTACAAAATCATGTTCATCAGCATTCGTTGTAATAAACTTAGCTAAAGTATGCTTGAATAAATTTTGTAAATATTTAGCTGCTTCTTGATTTTCTTTTTCATTAAATACAAGAATGTAATAGGCGTTTTCAAATAAATGCTTTTTAGAGTTTAATACTCCAGATTTATGACTTCCTGCCATAGGATGACCACCGACTAAATGAATATTGTTATCTAGTAGTTGTTGTTCAAAAGTTTGAATAGTAGATTTAGTGCTTCCGGTATCGGTCACTATCAAATGAGGCTTGGTTTTATAATTGGGAAGTTCTGATAAATACTTAATTGTTTGTTCTACAGGCGTTGCATAAACAATGACATCAGCTTTTTCAACTGCGGTTTTGTAATCAGTTATTTTTTTATCAATAATACCAATGGACAATGCTTTATCTAACTGTGTTTCATTAGCGTCAAAAGCCATAATTTGTACGTCGGAATTATAATATTTTAAATTACTAGCTAAACTACCACCAATAAGACCAAGGCCAACAAATAATATGTGTTGCATAAACAATCACCTTATTTCGAAATTTTCAGAATAGTATTATTGTAAATGAGAGAAGAAAAGTAAGCAATACTCTAAAATAGTAATCTATAATTGTTAGAGTATAAAGGTGGTTTAGTTTAAAATAAAAAGTGATTTAAGAAAAAAGGGGGATAATATGAGCGGAATTTTAGAAACTATAAAAACATTAACTGAAATCAATAGCCCATCTGGTAATGCTGACGAAGCGATTAATTATGTCAAAAACTATGTTGAAGATCTAGGTTATCATACAAAAGTTACTAATAAAGGCGGACTCCTTATTACTGTTGATGGTACAAATGAAAATAAACAGCGGTGTATAACAGCACATGTTGATACATTAGGGGCAATGGTTAAAGAGATTAAAGAAAATGGCAGATTAGCTTTAGACTTAATAGGTGGATTTCACTTTAATGCTATAGAAGGTGAGTATTGTGAAATTCAAACCCAAAACGGTCAAACATTTTCAGGAACAATTTGTCTACATGAAACGAGCGTACATGTTTACAAAGATAACCACAATATTCCAAGAGATAAAGAGCATATGGAAGTAAGAATTGATGAAATAACTCATAATGCTCAAGAAACAAAAGATTTAGGCATAGAAGTAGGTGATTTCATATCATTTGATCCTAGAACAGTTATCACTCAATCAGGATTTATTAAGTCTAGACATCTAGATGATAAAGCGAGTGTCGGAATGATTCTAGAACTTTTGAAAAAGCTCAAAAACGAAGGTACAAAATTACCACATACAACACAATTTTATATTTCTAACAATGAAGAAATAGGGTATGGTGCAAATTCAAGCATTTCAGAAGATATTGTCGAATTTATAGCTTTAGATATGGGAGCGCTAGGAGATGGTCAATCTTCAAATGAATATACTGTTTCAATTTGCGCAAAAGATGGATCTGGTCCATACCATAAAGCACTAAAAAATCATCTAATTAACCTTTGTAAAATTAATGACATACCATACAAAGTAGATATTTATCCATATTATAGTTCAGATGCTTCAGCAGCTCTAAAAGCAGGATCTGATATTCGTCATGGTTTATTCGGAGCAGGTATTGAATCCTCACATGCAATGGAGAGAACACACTTAGATTCGATTAATGCCACTCAAGAATTACTTTATGCTTATTGTTTGTCGCCAATCAATGAATAAAAAAAACAAGTTTATATTGACAAAGTTAACATTAATATGTATGATACTGAATAATTAGAAAAATCAGACAATTTGAATGAATAAGTAGTTACTGCATGTTGTAGCACTAAGAAAGCTAATGGTTGATGTAAATTAGCACAATGCAATAAACGAATTGGGCTTTCAAATTACAATTAAATAATTTAAAAGTGAACAAATAAAATTGTTAACTAAGGTGGCACCACGGTAACGCGTCCTTATTGCGAGATAAGCGTTATTGTGGTGTTTTTTAAGCAAAATGTAGTATTTAAAGAATAGGTAGCAACAGAAAGTTAGTGGTTGATGTAAACTAACACCTACTTTGAAGAAATTGGGTTTTGTGAAATAAAAAATAAATACAAAGAGTGAGTTTTGAATATTACGAATATTCGGCTAATTAAGGTGGTACCACGCGTCAGCGTCCTTTTTCATAAGGAGGCTGATTTTTTAATGGAAAGGAGAAGAAATATGGATGTAGTTTATAAAAAGTTAAATGCGCTAATGACGCCAGAAGCTTTAGCACAATTAGGAGAAGCAAAAATTATATTTGAAAGTACAAATCAAGATAAATTAAAAGGAAGATACTCCATCGTTGTCTTAGAAGACTATGGTTCAGTTACTCTTGATAATAATCAATTAATTATTAATACAAGAGAAAAAATAAAAGTGGTGAATGAACATCCGTATGATTATTTAAAAAGTTTAGTCAATCAGTACTACGCGAATATTGCAGATGATCAATTGAAGCATTTACCTTTTATTTCAGGTTTTATAGGGACGTGTAGTTTTGATCTTGTAAGGAATGAGTTTCCTAAACTTCAAGAAATTGAATTAGATGATCATCGGGATCATGACGTTAAATTTTATCTGGTAGAAGATACTTATGTTTTTGATCACTATAAAGATGAGTTGTATGTGATTTCAACAAATTTATTCTCAAATACTTCTAAATCTCAGTTGGAAGCAAAAGTTAAACAAAGAATTGATGATTTAAAAAACATCAATTTAGCTCATGAAAGAATAAAGTTGAAACAACCTGAACGACAAATTGAGACAAATATAGGAGAACAAGAATTTTTAAAAATAATAACAGAATTAAAAAAGAAAATCGCAGAAGGGGATATGTTCCAAGTTGTGCCTTCAAGAATTTATTATTACAAGCATAACTTTGTAACTCATTTGCATCAATTAAGTTTTCAACTTTATCAAAAATTAAAGAGACAAAATCCTAGTCCATATATGTATTATATGAATAAAGATATTCCTATAGTCGTAGGCAGTTCACCTGAAAGTTTCGTTAGAGTTAAAGATGGATTGGTTTATACCAATCCAATAGCTGGAACTACTAAACGAGGTGCTAATAAAGATGAAGATAAGAAAAATAGTCACGCTTTACTTAAGGACGAAAAAGAGATAAGTGAACATAGTATGCTTGTAGATTTAGGTAGAAATGATATTCATAGAATTAGTAAAGTAGGAACTTCTAAAATCACAAAGTTAATGGAAATTGAGAAATATGAACATGTCATGCACATAGTGAGTGAAGTCGTAGGTGAATTAAAGGAGAATTTATCTCCAATGAGTGTCATTGCAAGTTTATTACCCACAGGTACAGTATCGGGGGCACCAAAATTAAGGGCCATTCAAAGGATTTATGAAGCTTATCCGTTTAAACGAGGGATTTATAGTGGGGGAGTTGGCTACATCAATTGTAATCATAATTTAGATTTCGCGCTTGCTATACGTACTATGCTCATAGACGACAAACAAGTAAACATTGAAGCAGGTTGTGGTGTAGTTTATGATTCCATACCTGAGAAAGAACTCGAAGAAACTAAACTGAAAGCAAAGAGTTTACTGGAGGTGACTCCATGATTTTAATTATAGATAACTATGATTCTTTTACCTATAATCTCGTAGATATAGTATCAAAACAAGCAGATGTGATTGTTAAATTTCCCGATGACAGTGAAATTTATGAACTTAAAAATATCTCAGCAGTTATTATTTCTCCAGGTCCAGGGCATCCATTAGATAATAATTTATTGATTAAATTAATTGAATATTTCGAAAACAAACCGATATTAGGTGTCTGCCTAGGATCACAAGCATTGACTTGTTATTACGGTGGAGAAGTTATTCAAGGACTAAAAATTATGCATGGTAAAGTGGATGATTTAGAAATAGTGAAATCAACACCTTTGTACCAAGGTTTACCTAATCATTTTAAAATAATGCGATATCACTCATTAATAAGTAATCCTAAAACATTTCCATCCGCTTTAGAAATTACTGGTCAAACGATAGATTGCATACAGTCATTTCAACATAAATACAAAAAACATTATGGAATCCAATATCGTCCTGAATCCTTTGCAACAGAACATGGAGAAAAAATAATTAACAACTTTGTAAGACTAGCAATGAAAGGTAGTTAAAAAATGAAATTATTAAAAGATATTGAAGATAATAGACAGTTAACGGAAGAACATATGAAGGAATTTATCGATACTCTTCTTAATCCAAATGTGAAGGAAGACAATAAACTTAAGTTATTAAAGTCTTACACTAAAAAGGAAATGCAACAAATTGAACTAACCTATTTAGTTAAACATCTTATAAGCACAATGTATCCAGTTCAACCCTATTATGAAGGAGCGATGTGCGTTTGTGGTACTGGAGGAGATGGTTCAAACAGTTTCAATATATCAACAACAGTAGCATTCATAGTAGCAAGTGCCGGCGTACCGGTAGTTAAACATGGCAATAAAAGTATCACATCGTATTCAGGTAGTACTGATGTTCTTCAAGCAATGGGGATTCAAACAAGTGAAGTAGCTAGTGTGATAAAACAATTAGATACAAAAGGTCTCTCTTTCATTAGTGCCACTGATTCTTATCCAATTATGAAATACATCCAACCCATTAGGAAGCAGATAAAGTCTCCTACAATATTTAATTTAGTAGGGCCTCTTATCAACCCATTCAAACTTACTTATCAAGTGATGGGTGTCTATGATGTTACACAACTAGGTAAGATTGCTCAAACTATCAAAGATTTAGGTAGGAAGAGAGCTATTGTCGTTCATGGTGCAAATGGTATGGATGAGGCAACGCTATCGGGAGACAATATCATTTATGAAATTAACCAAAATAAGCCAATCAAACAATATATAATTAATGCTAAAGATTATGATTTAGCTGTTGCTGACAATGATGTGCTCAAAGGGGGAACACCTGAAGAAAATAAAAATATAGCCATAAATATATTAAATGGAAACGATCAATCGAGTAAAAGAGATGTCGTTATACTCAATGCAGCAATTGCTTTATACGTGGCTGAAAAAGCAAAAGATATTCACTCAGGTATTAAACTAGTACGTCATCTTATAGACAGTGGTCAGGCTATGAAACAGTATTTAAAGATGGGGGTGTAGTGATGACGATACTTAATGAAATAGTTAATTATAAAAAGTCACTACTTAAAGAAGGATATTATCAACAAAAATTAGAAGAATTAGAATATGTTGATGTTTCTAATAAGAAGAAATTAATAAATGCATTGAAAAATGAAAAAAAGTTATCGGTTATTGCAGAAATAAAGTCTAAAAGTCCAACGCTAAAACAATTACCTCATAGAAACTTAATAGATCAAGTAAAAGAATATGAATTATATGGTGCAAATGCAATTTCAATCTTAACAGATGAAAAATACTTTGGTGGTAGTTTCGAAAGATTGAGTGAACTCACCGTCGAAACATCTTTACCAGTACTGTGTAAAGATTTTATAGTAGATAAAATTCAAATTGACGTAGCTAAAAAAGCAGGTGCTTCTATTGTTTTGCTTATTGTTAACATTCTCACAGACAAAGAGTTAAAAACTTTATATGATTATGCAACAGAACTTAACTTAGAAGTTTTAGTTGAGGTTCATGATAGAAATGAATTAAATAGAGCACATCAATTATCGCCAAAAATAATTGGAGTTAATAATCGAGATTTGAAACGGTTTGTTACTAACGTGGAACATACGAACCAAATTTTAAAATTTAAAAAGAAAGGATTTCATTATATTTCAGAAAGCGGTATTCATAGTACTCATGATGTTGAGCACATTTTACAGTCAGGTATAGATGGCCTACTAGTGGGTGAATCATTAATGAAATGCAACGACTTAAGTCAATTTTTACCAAGCTTAAAAATGGAGAAGATTCATCAATGATTTTAAAATTTTGCGGGTTTAAAAGTGAAGAAGATATCGAAAAGGTTAAAAATCTAAATGTTGATGCAATAGGGTTTATCCATTTTCCTAGAAGTAAACGACACGTGAGTATGAATCAATTAAAATTACTGTCCAAACGAGTTCCAGACCATATTTATCGCGTGGTAGTCTTGGTAAATCCAACATTAGACTTAGTTAAGCAAGTCTTCAATGAAACTAATATCAACGTAATACAACTTCATGGAAGTGAGTCTATTCAATTAATAAAAGCAATTAGAAAGTTAAGTCCTACGATTAAAATTTTTAAAGCAATTCCTGCTGATAAATATTTAAATAGAAATATTGAAAAATATGAGAAAACCGTTGATTTATTTATTATTGATACGCCATCTCAAAATTATGGTGGAACAGGTAATACATATGATTGGAATGTGCTTAGTAATATTCGAAAATCACGTTTTTTAATAGCTGGCGGGTTAGATATAAATCATATTAGTAAACTAAAATACCTTAAATTAGGTCAGAGCGGTTACGATATTGCTAGTGGGATTGAGACAGATAATATTAAAGATTTAGCAAAAATGACGCAAATTATAAAAATAATTAAAGGAGATGAAAGAAATGAACATACAAACAGAAGCTGACGAGCTAGGGTTTTTCGGTGAATATGGTGGCCAGTATGTCCCTGAAACACTGATGCCTGCAATCATAGAACTCAAAAAAGCTTATCAACAGGCTAAACAAGATGAATCATTCCAAGAGGAGCTCGCAAATTATTTAAAAGACTATGTCGGAAGAGAAACACCACTTACTTACGCTAAATCATTTACCGAAGATTTAGGAGGAGCCAAAATATATTTAAAACGTGAAGACTTAAATCATACTGGGGCACATAAAATTAATAACGCTTTAGGTCAAGCATTGTTGGCGAAGCGTATGGGAAAAACAAAATTAGTTGCTGAAACAGGTGCTGGGCAACATGGTGTGGCGAGTGCCACAGTAGCTGCTTTATTCGATATGGAGCTCATCGTTTTTATGGGAAAAGAAGATGTTAAAAGACAACAATTGAATGTATTTAGAATGGAACTTCTAGGCGCAAAAGTTGTTTCAGTAGAAGAAGGACAAGGAACATTGTCTGATGCTGTCAATAGAGCTTTAAAATATTGGGTAAGCCATGTAGAGGACACACATTATTTATTAGGTTCAGCCTTAGGACCTGATCCTTTTCCTACAATGGTTAGAGATTTCCAAAGTGTGATTGGAAACGAAATAAAAAGACAAATTAATCAAAAAGAAGGGCGTTTACCAGAGGCTATAGTTGCATGTGTAGGTGGGGGTTCTAATGCGATAGGGACCTTCCATCCATTTATTAATGATGACGTAAAACTTTACGGGGTTGAAGCTGCAGGTAAAGGAGTTAACTCAAATAAACATGCATTAGCTATAGGAAAGGGAAAACCTGGTGTTCTACATGGATCTTGTATCTTATTCAAGATGAGGATGGACAGATAGAGTTAGCCCATTCAATATCTGCAGGACTAGATTACCCAGGAATAGGTCCGGAACATTCATATTATAATGATATAGGTAGAGTGAAATATGTAAATGCCTCTGATGAAGAAGCCATGGAAGCTCTAATAAGATTCTCTAGAGCTGAAGGTATTATTCCTGCAATTGAAAGTGCTCATGCGATTAGTTATGTTGAAAAGTTAGCTCCAAAAATGAGAAAAGATGAAATTATTGTTATTACTGTCTCTGGTAGAGGGGATAAAGATATGGAAACAATTAGAAATTATACTGAAAGTCGTGGTGATATAGATGAGTAAGTTATTTATTCCTTATATAATGGGAAATTTAAAGTTTATTGAGAACTTAAAGATACTAAGTGAAGCAGGTGCTGATATTATAGAAATTGGTGTTCCTTTTTCAGATCCAGTAGCGGACGGTTCAACAATCATGAACGCTGGAGCAAAAGCCGTTGAAGAAGGCGTGAATATTAATTTTATATTTGAACAGCTAATTAAAAATAAAGAGACTATAACTTCTAAATATGTTTTAATGACCTATTATAATATTATCTCATCATTTGGGGAGAATGAATTTTTAAATAAATGTGAGGAAGCAGGTGTATATGGTTTAATCATTCCAGATTTGCCGTTTGAACTAACCCAAAAGTTTAAAAAAGATTTCCCTAATGAGAAAGTTAAATTAATCTCACTTATAGCAATGACTACTTCTGAGGAAAGAATTAAAAATATTGCTAAAAAGGCAGAAGGTTTTATTTACACGGTTACGATGAATGCTACTACTGGAGAAAATGGTCAGTTTCACCCTGAATTAAAAAGAAAAATCGAATTAATTAAAGGTGTCACAGATGTACCTGTGGTTGCTGGATTCGGTATTAGAAATCAAGAACATGTGAAAGATATTGGACGTATAGCAGATGGCGTTGTCATCGGCAGTGAAATTGTAAAAAGATTCGCTGAGAGTGATCCTAGTGAGATGTTTCAATTTTTAAGAAGCATAAGAAAGACACTCGATCAAATTTAAAATGGCAGTTAATAGGTTGGGATAAATGGGTGTTCCAACCTTTTTTTAATTTTGAGGGGATAGCTATATTAAATTTATATTTGAATATTTCATAGCTAATCAGGGTAAATTAATTTTATAACAAGTTAAAGAGGTGAAAGTGAATGAGTAAAAAAGTATTATTTGTTCTAACTAGTACGAGTCAGTATCCTGATGGTACGGAAACTGGTTTATGGTTAGAAGAAGCCGGAGAACCTTATGATATTCTTAGAAACGAAGGGATTGATGTTGATATAGCGTCAATCAAAGGTGGTAAGGTTAACTTAGACCCTAACTCCACTTCAGATGAGTTATTAAACAAATATACTTCATTTACTTCGCAGTTAAATCATACACCAAGTATTGAAGACATTGATGTTGATGAGTATGAAGCAATTTATTTACCAGGTGGTCATGGCACAGTTTTTGATTTTGCTAATAATGAAAAATTGGCAAATATTTTAGTACATTTTAGAGACCATGATAAAATTATTTCATCAGTTTGTCACGGACCAAGTGCATTTGTTGGTGTTAAAACAAGTAATGGTAAATATCTTGTTGATGGTATACGCTTAACCGCTTTTACTGATAGTGAAGAAAAAGCAATGGGACTGGAAGATAAAGTACCATTTTTAACGCAATCTAAATTAGAAGAACAAGGTGCTCATTTCATTACAAGTGATGATTTTACTTCACATTTAGAAGAGGATCGTAAGTTTATTACTGGTCAAAATCCTCAATCAAGCGAAGTCATTGGTAAAGCACTTGTAAATGCATTAAAATAAAACTGGTTACAAAATAATATGGGCTCAAACCTTTGTTTAGTCCATATTATTTTTTACATAATTATTCAAATCTAAAGTTGATTACCAATTTAGTGCAATTTTTAAATTAGTTAATATTTTAGTTTTGGGTTTAACTATTGTATACTTGTTAAGATTAGAAGTATAGATAACATATATAATCATAAAGTTACATATAATGTATATTTAACAACAATCTATCATACTTAATGTTAAATAAAGAGAGTTATAAAGAGATTAATAGGAGTTATGATAATGAAGTTTACGAATTTAACAGCCAAAGAATTTAGTGACTTTACTGATCAAATGCCTTATAGCCATTTTACTCAGATGGAAGGTAATTATGAACTTAAAGTTGCTGAAGGAACGGATTCACATCTTGTAGGAATTAAAAATAATGACAATCAAGTGATTGCTGCATGTTTATTAACTGCTGTACCTGTAATGAAAATTTTTAAATATTTTTATTCAAATCGCGGGCCAGTAATTGATTATGATAATAAAGAACTTGTTCACTTTTTCTTTAATGAACTAAGTAAATACGTAAAAAAGTATAACTGTCTTTATCTAAGAGTTGACCCTTATCTTCCATACCAATACTTAAATCATGATGGTGAAATTATTGGAAATGCTGGCCATGATTGGTTTTTCAATAAAATGGAAGAATTAGGATTTGAACATGAAGGCTTTCATAAAGGCTTCCATCCTATATTACAAGTAAGATACCATTCTGTTTTAGATTTAAAAGATAAAACATCTAAAGATATTCTTAAAGGAATGGATAGTTTAAGAAAGCGAAATACTAAGAAAGTACAAAAAAATGGTGTTAAAGTTCGTTTCCTATCCGAAGATGAATTACCTATTTTCAGATCATTTATGGAAGATACTACTGAAACGAAAGAATTCGCTGATAGAGATGATAGTTTCTATTATAATAGATTCAAACATTTCAAAGACAGAGTGTTAGTACCATTAGCATATATTGATTTCGATGAATATATCGAGGAACTTAATAATGAAAGAGATGTTCTCAATAAGGATTTAAATAAAGCGCTTAAAGATATTGAGAAGAGACCTGACAATAAGAAAGCTTATAACAAAAAGGATAATCTTCAACAACAATTAGATGCAAATCAACAAAAAATTGATGAAGCTAAAAATTTACAACAAGAACATGGTAATGAATTACCTATTTCAGCAGGATACTTTTTCATTAATCCTTTTGAGGTTGTATATTACGCCGGTGGTACTTCAAATCGTTATCGTCATTATGCTGGTAGTTATGCAATTCAATGGAAAATGATAAACTATGCTTTAGAACATGGTATTGATCGTTATAATTTTTATGGAGTTAGTGGGGACTTCAGTGAAGACGCTGAAGATGTAGGAGTAATTAAGTTCAAAAAAGGCTATAACGCTGATGTTATTGAATATGTAGGTGATTTTATAAAACCAATCAATAAACCTATGTATGCAATCTATAACGCACTTAAAAAGTTAAAGAAATAGATTTTTTAGGAAGGGAATTATCTAATTATGAAATTTACAGAGTTAACAGTTAAAGAATTCGAAAACTTTGTACAAAATCCATCATTAGAAAGCCATTATTTTCAGGTGAAGGAAAATATTGCTACGCGTGAAGCAGATGGATTCCAAGTTGTATTATTAGGTGTTAAAGATGATGACAATAGAGTAATTGCAGCAAGTCTTTTCTCTAAAATTCCTACAATGGGAAGTTATGTATATTATTCAAATCGTGGTCCAGTTATGGATTATTCAGATTTAGGTTTAGTTGATTTTTATTTAAGAGAATTGGAAAATTATCTACACCAACATCAATGTTTATACGTAAAATTAGATCCTTATTGGATATATCAAGTTCATGATAAAGATATCAATCCTTTAACTGAGAAGAACGATGCTTTAGTTAACCTCTTTAAATCACATGGTTATGACCACCATGGTTTCACAACTGAATATGATACTTCTAGCCAAGTAAGATGGATGGGCGTTTTAGATTTAGAAGGTAAGACACCTTCTTCACTGAAAAAGGAATTTGATAGTCAACGTAAAAGAAATATTAATAAAGCGATAAACTATGGAATTAAAGTAAGATTTCTTGAGAGAGATGAATTTGATAAATTCTTAGATTTATATCGCGAAACTGAAGCTAGAACAGGCTTTGTATCTAAAACAGATCAATATTTCTATAACTTCATTGATCACTATGGCGATAAAGTTCTTTTACCATTGGCCTATATAGACTTAGATGAATACATAGAAAAAGTTCAACATTCTTTAAATGATAAAGAGAATCGTCGTGATGATATGATGGCTAAAGAAAATAAAAATGATAAGCAATTAAGAAAAATTGCCGAATTAGATAAACAAATTGAGCATGACAAAAAAGAATTACTAAATGCTAGTGAGATTCGTCAAACTGAAGGATCCATTCTAAACTTAGCAGCAGGTGTATACTTCGCTAATGCATATGAAGTCAATTATTTCTCAGGAGGTTCTTCAGAAAAGTTCAACCAATATATGGGACCTTATGCAATGCATTGGCATATGATAAATTATTGCTTCGATAATGGTTACGCAAGATATAACTTTTATGGTTTATCTGGTGACTTTACTAAAGATAGTGAAGATTATGGTGTTTATCGCTTTAAGAGAGGATTTAATGTTCAAATTGAAGAATTAATTGGCGATTTTTATAAACCAATTAATAAAGTGAAATATTGGTTATTCACGACATTAGATCGTATACGTAGTAAGGTTAAAAAATAAATATCTATATTTGAGAGCATATTGGGGTAGAGCCAATATGCTCTTTTACCATATTAGAGAAGGGTTGGAAAACTCTAACTGGTTAGTGTAGGTAGAATATAAATCTTAGTTGTCGAAATCATGTTGTTCCCTACACATTTAATAATAGCATATTATTTTTATTGCACAATAATGCTCTTAGATTAATTTTAAATAAAGTTTTTATATCTATAAGAGTTGCTATTATTATAATCGTTTAAATAAAGAGAGAATAACAAATTTGAATGATGAAGTTTTTATAAAAAGCTAAAAATGAAGTTTATACAACTGATCTTTTCTAAATTTTTTTGGAAGTTTGTTAATTTAATCGACAGTATACTAAATATTTTTAAAGCGAAGTATAGTATATAGGTGATTATAAAAGCATTATGTAAACTAAGGGGATTTCATCTAATCTAAAGCACCTTATAACAAGTGATTGAGAGGCAATTTGGGGCATACATCAATTAAAAAAGTGATATTAAAGTTTGTTTTAATTAAATACAGCAAATTTATGGTGATTATTATCCAACAATGGCTTGTAATTTAGCAAATTAAGTATATAAACAAACGCTTATGGCAGATATTTACGCCTTAACTCTATAGCGATAAGTTATAATAAGCTCGTACGATTGCATAGCGCATAATAATCTTGGAGATTTAGTGGCTGTGTTAGAAGAAATAATTCAAATTAATTCAGCACACATTTAAAATACTAATAATAACCATAATTATAATAATCAGTTGTATATATGCGCGCTGGGATGTTTTTAATCTTTTAGTTTACATAATATATATTATAGGAAGTTATGTATATTTGTTCAGGGGACCTTACCTGTTGTCTATAAAATATCACTTACTTGCGTTATTTGTTGTTTAACTATTTGTTTTATTTCTCTATTGTCTTACATTATTAATAAGCTAGATTACAATCATTACTCAACACATATGTTTCTAAAATCTCATCCTTTATGATATTAGTTAATAAAAATTGCAACTATATATTTATTCACACTTTTAAATCTAATGAGTAGCTATAGTTAATCATTTTGATGTATTTTGTATGCTATACTGAATTCATTATTACTAAATTTGGAGTGACTCGATAATGAATTTTATTTTTGATATAGATGGTACGATTTGTTTTGATGGTCATCATGTTGACCAATCTATTAAACATCGGCTTGTAAAACTCAAAAATGCTCACAATAATGTAATATTCGCATCTGCACGTCCTATAAGAGATTTGCTACCAGTAATTCCTGAATTTGCGGATTATACTTTAATTGGTGGAAATGGAGCTATTATTTCTCAAAACGGACAAATCGAAATCATTTCGGAAATAGACGTTCATGATATCACGCTTATCAAACAAATCATTAAGCAATACAATTTAACGTATATCATTGATGATAAATTCAATTACTCGACAAATCTAAATGCTGATACTGAATTATATCAGCGTATAGACCCTAATCGTACGGCACAATCTTTACATATGGATGCTATAAAGGATCCGATTAAGGCTATACTTTTAAATATTAAATCTGAAGAATTTGATACTATTGCTAATACTTTAGAAACTGAATCCATTGGAGTTGAGCTTATACAGCATTACAATGAGTCATATATTGACGTTACTGCTCAAGGTATAGATAAACATACGACGATTCAGTACATATTAGGTGCTGATGCGGATTATATCGCATTCGGCAATGATCATAATGATATACATATGTTAAATAATGCTTCTCATGGTTATTTCGTCTCAAATGCTAATGTAGAGTATCAATCTTTTTTAAAGAACCCTAATATAGAAGTTATAAATAATACTAATGAAGCAATTTGTAATGTATTAGACAAATATCTTTAAGAGGTATTAATCGTAGAACATAAAAATCAATATAAAACTCCCCACTCAATATCAAGCATGTATTATGTGGGGAGTTTCTATTATTCAAATGTTTCAATTAATAATTTAGTGTACTCATTACGTTCAGAATCAAATAATTCATTTGTTTTGAAATCATCAACAATTAATCCATCTTTTAAAACGATAATTCGATTTGTTAAACGTTGCAACACTGATAAATCGTGTGATATAACAATCATCGTTTGAGGTATGTCAATTTCGGATTTCAATAAGAAATCAATTACCTTTTGTTCTGCGATAACATCAAGATTTGATGTTATTTCATCGCATATCAAGATGTCTGGTTGAGCTAGTAAAGTTCTTATAATATTTAATCTCTGCAATTGACCGCCGCTTACCTCATTAGGATACTTTTGCAACAATTGATGAGATAAGTGAAAAGCATCTAAATGATTTAAAATTTGTTCTTTTATAAATGAAGCTTTAACTTTTTTGTAATAAATAAGGGGCTCCTCTAATGATTGTTGAATTGTATAGTGTCTATCAAAACTTTCAAATGCATGTTGATATATAGGCAATACACGTTTGGAATCTACAGTAACTTTACCTCTTATAGATTTGAATTCATTTAATATTAGTTTAACTAGGGTAGTTTTACCTGCCCCGCTCTCACCTAGAATACCTATCTTTTCATTTTCTTTAATGTCTAAATTAATACCATTAAGTACTGGATGATTTTTACTATATTCATAATAGACGTTTTGTAATCTTATCATTATTCATTTATCTCCCTTTGACTCAAGGTATTTCTGTTTTCTAATAATTGTTTTGTATAGGAATGAGATACTCTATTTTCTAAGAGGTTGCCAACTTTACCAGTCTCTACCACTTCCCCACGTTTCATAACAGTAAAATAATCTCCATAACGAAGGACATGATTCATATTATGTGTAATAAGGAGTACCGTATTACGATGATCTTTAACAATGTGTTGAAGCAGTTGCATTATTTTATGACCATTAACCACATCTAATGAAGCTACAGGTTCATCTGCGATAATAAGTTTAGGATCTAGCATTAGTACACTAGCAATATATACGCGTTCTAGCTGACCACCTGAAAGTTCAAAGCTATATTTTTTTATAATATTAGAATCATCTAAATTCACCCATTTTAATGCATTCTTTATCTTTTCTAATGCTTCAGAACGACTTGCATCATAGTGAGTACGGTATATTGCGATGAGTTGTTTTTCTAAACGTATATGTTCGTTAAAGCTTTGAGCGTAATTTTGAGAAATATAACCAATGTCCTTACCTAAAAATTTTTTTATGTCACGAGCCTCATTATTCTCAAATTGATATTCCGTAAAACTCATATCAAGACCTTTAGGTAAATAATTTAACAGTGCTCTAGCTGTGAGACTTTTACCTGCCCCACTTTCTCCAATAATTACATTTAAGATTCCTTTGCGGACATCTAAGTTTAGGTTTTTAATTAAACTTGTACCATTTAGATCGCTAATGTTAAGATTTTTAATTTTTAAAAGAGTCAAACTCGGCACCTCTCTTCTCTAATAAGCGGTCTCGAATTGCATCACCAGTAAGATTGAATAACAATATTGTGATTGAAATAAGTGTGGCTGGTGCAATAATCATAATAGGATGAGACGTGATGAAATTTCGTCCTGCTTGAAGCATAGCTCCCCATTCAGGAGAAGGCGGTTGTGCCCCTAATCCTAAGAATGATAGCGAACTAATGTATAAAATAATTTTACCGAAATCAACTACCATAATGACCAAAATAGATGGTATGACCTTTGGTAATAAATGTTTAAATAGAATATTAAAAGTTGAAACATTGAATAGTTTAGCCATTTTGATATAGGAATAATTCATTTCAGAATTAACAATCCCTCTCGTTACACTTGTATAATTCATCCATTTAATAAGTGTAATCGCAATGACTAAATTCCATATACTTGGATGAAAAAAGCTTGCTAAAGCAATCATTATGACAAACTCTGGAATACTTAAACCGATATCGATAACCCTCATAATGATTGAATCAATAATCCCTTTTTTATAGCCTGCCAAAAGACCCAATGGCACACCTATTAAAATAGTAAAAAGTAACGTAAGTAAGGTAATGAATAAAGTTGTACGAGCGCCTATGATAAGACGGCTAAACAAATCGCGACCATAATCGTCAGTACCTAATAAATGTTTGAAGCTTATAGGTTTAAACGTCTCTGATAAATGAACATTGAAAGCTGCGTCTGGACTTACAAATAATTGTAAGGCAATGATTATAAAGATATAAATACCAAACACATAAAAAATATAATTACGGTTGGCTAGTTTACGCTTCATGACGATCACCTTCTTGTCTATGCTGGCTTTGGCGAGAGGATTTGAAAATATTTATTCCGTCTTTAGTGTTATAACGTTGTTTAGGATCCATCATCAAACTTAAAATATCTGCAATCGTATTGATAATCACTACGAAACAGCCTATAAATAAAACGCAACCTTGTATTAAAGGATAGTCTCTTGATTTGATGCTATCTACTAAAATGTAACCTAAACCTGGAATATCGAATAAGTTTTCAATGACTACAGTGCCCCCTATTAAACTACCTACTGATAAACCTAATAATGGGATAATGGGAAGTAATGAAGGTTTAAAGATGTCGTTAAATAAAATATAACGTTCTGACATGCCTCGTAACCTAGAAGCTTCCACAATTGGACTTTGGTATTGTTCTAATAAATTAGATCGAATGAGTCGAATATAATATGCACACATTCCAATGCTCATTGTAAGTATAGGTAATACATATATGGCTATAGACCCCTCCTCCGATGTTGGTAAGAGATTGAGTTTTTGATTAAAAATAAATAATAAAATTAATCCAATAAAAAATGAAGGTAAGCTTACCGAAAGAGAAGTAAAAACACGTATCAAATGATCTAAAGTTTTGTGATAGTTTAATGCCGCAAAAATACCTAATGGTATAGAAATAATCATAGAAACAATTAGAGTGCCAAAGGTAATAATCAATGTTGGGCCAATATAACTTGCGATTTCTTGTGTTACTGGTTCATTAGTTTGAAAACTTGTACCTAAATTGAAGTGTAATAAATGACTCATCCAGTGCCACCATTGAACAAATATAGAGTCATTTAAACCTAATTTCTGTTCTGTTGCTTGAATTTGGGATTGAGAAACCTGAGTTGTATTAAGATGAAGGATTTTATTAACAGGATTACCTGGTGATAATTTCATCAGAATGAATGTGAGCGTTGTGATTACAAACAGAACAATCATCATTTGCAATATTTTGGAAATGATTGTTTTAAACATCATAGAAGCATCCTTCCACTTTAAATGAATTAAATATTTATATAATAAAATTTAACATTAAATTGTTTTTGTTATCATCTTTCTATTATTATAGTAGTGATTTTAAAAAAATAATAGTAAGAGCGTTAAATAAAAAAGACTCAACACTTTCGAATTACCAAATGTGCGGAGTCTTTAAAAAATTTTATTTACGAAAACGATGTCTCGACTTTTTAAAATCGTCATCATCTTCATATTTACGAATTTCTTTCTCAAGTTTATTTTTCTTACGCTCACGTCGCCATTTACGAGTAAAGAACCACAATAAGAAACTTATGATTAAACTCATTATAGCTAAAAAGGCAGCATAACCTAATAAAGGTTGATAAGAAATATCATGGAAATTTGGAATAAAGAATGCTAGTAATGCTAAAACTACAAACGTAATGATTGCGGCCGAAAACCATTTATGTAAAACAAGAGTACAGAATACTGTTAACAAAATCATTGCTAAGATAGTAATCCATAAATAATTAGGCATATCAAAAATTGTCATTATACTATCTCCTCATTCTCTAATTAATAATAATTTTATTATACTATTGATGTGCATTAAACTACTCAGGCTCAAGTAGGAAAGTTTTATAAATCACGCTTAATTCTAACCTATTCATGATACAAGATTAAATATTTAATTCCCTGCTTATATATTAGATAAACAAACAATTAGATAACCACATGAAATGTTATTCTGAATTGAGTTTTGTATAATATAAGTAATTCTAATTTAAGGAGTGTGTGACTGATGACACAAGGTCTACCTTTAAGAAAAGATGTTCCAAAGCAAGAAACATGGGACCTCAAAGATCTTTTTATTAATGATGAAGCATTTTATGAAACTTTAAATCAAGTACTTAAGTCTTCTAAAGAGTTTAATTCTAAATATAAAAATCAACTTACTAACATTGAGAATGTCGAACGAGCGTTGAAAGATTATGAGGACATTTTAGTGCAATTAGATCGCCTATATAATTATCCTGAATTAAGAGTTAGTGTTGATACTTCTAATGAAGAAGCACAAAAAGTAAATGCTAAACTCAATACGATGTCTGGAAAAATTGCTGGTTTATTATCATTTGTAGATTCAGAAATCTTGGCATTGTCCGAGGAAACGTTAAATGAATTACAAGAAAATACTAATTATCCTCACTTTATTAAGAGATTACATGATAGAAAGCCGTATCAATTATCAACTGAAGTAGAACAAGTACTTGCCACATTAACACCTACCTTAAGAAGTCCGTTTGAATTATATGGCACTACTAAAAGTTTGGATATAGACTTCGAGTCATTTGAACATAATGGTGTTACCTATCCATTGGATTACGCAACTTTTGAAAATGAATACGAAGATCATCCAGATGTTGAATTTAGAAGAAAGAGTTTTAAAACATTTAGTGATGCTATACGTAAATATCAAAATACAACGGCAGCTACATATAACATGCAAGTGCAACAAGAGAAAATTGAAGCGGATTTACGTGGGTATGACTCCGTAATAGATTATTTACTTCAAGAACAAGAAGTTACGCGTGATATGTTTGACCGTCAAATTGATGTCATTATGAGTGATTTAGCTCCTGTAATGCAGAAATATGCTAAACTCATTCAACGTGTACATGGTCTTGATAAAATGCGCTTTGAAGATTTGAAAATATCTATTGACCCAAGTTATGAACCTGATATATCTATTGAAACTTCAAAAGAATATATTTATGGAGCGCTTAACGTTTTAGGTGATGATTATTTAAATATGTTAGAAACTGCTTACAACAATCGTTGGATTGATTTCGCACAAAATAAAGGTAAAGAGACAGGCGCTTATTGTGCGAGCCCTTACTTTACGCACTCTTATGTGTTTATCTCTTGGACAGGCAAAATGGCTGAAACTTTCGTTCTTGCTCATGAGTTAGGTCATGCAGGACATTTTAAATTAGCACAAGACCATCAAAATTTACTGGAATCTGAGGCATCAATGTACTTTGTTGAAGCGCCTTCTACAATGAATGAAATGTTAATGGCTAACTACCTATTTAACAGTAGTAATGATCCTAAATTCAAACGTTGGGTGATTGGTTCAATTCTATCAAGAACTTATTACCACAATATGGTAACGCATTTATTAGAAGCTGCATATCAACGTAAAGTATATCAATTAGTAGATGAAGGAGAATCACTCACAGCTCCGATCCTAAATAAAATTATGCTAGATGTGTACGAAACATTCTTCGGTAATGTGGTTGAAATGACTGATGGCGTCGAACTAACATGGATGCGTCAGCCACATTATTATATGGGTTTATATTCATACACGTACTCTGCTGGTTTAACTATTGGTACAGTTGTATCTCAAAAAATTAAAAATGAAGGTCAACCAGCTGTAGATAACTGGTTAAATACATTAAAAGCTGGCGGTAGTATGTCTCCAGTTGAATTAGCTCAAACTGCCGGTGTTGATATCACTACTGAAGCTCCATTAAAAGCTACAATAAAGTATATCTCAGAGTTGGTGGATGAATTAGAGAGATTAACAGATGAAATTGAAGCTGAATAAAGAATAATTGAATATGAAAAATCGCCCCTACAGGATATAATTTATCCAATAAGGGCGATTTTTTTATTAGTCAAATGTATCGTAATGCTCTCCGGTTAAATAATAATAGACACTTTCGGCAATATTACTAATGTGATCTCCAATGCGTTCTAAGTGTCGAGCGGCTAAATGTGCTTGACCAGCAACGAATGGATCATTATCAATTAAGTATGTTGTGTTAACGATATTAATATATAAATCATCAATGTCTTTATCTCTTTCAATAATTTCCTTAATTAATGTTAAATCCTCGGTTTTAACTGCTGTATTTAAGTCTTCTAGCATAAGCATTGCTAACTTACCCATCGTCTTTAAACGTGTAAACACATAATCATCGTTAATCTTCACTCTTAAACGTATATGTGCGATGCTTGCAGCATTGTCCCCCATTCTTTCAAAGTCAGTAGAAATTTTTAATGCTGCCATCATCATGCGTAAATCAGTAGCAATTGGTTGCTGTTTAGTGATTAACATAATGACTTTTTCATTAATCTCATAATCTAATTGATTAATTTCCTTATCTTTCTCAATGGTTTCTCTAGCAAACGTTCTTTTTTCTTCACTTAACGACACTAATGCATTTTTGATATTAAAATAAACACGAAGGCCAAGACGACGTAAATCTTTGATTAACTCATCTAGCTGACCTTCGTATTTATGTCTAATGATTGCCATATATAATTATCCGAAACGTCCTGAAATATAATCTTCTGTTTGTTTATCAGAAGGATTAGAGAAGATTTTATCAGTGTCGTCGTATTCGTTTACATAACCATTAAGGAAGAATGCTGTTTTATCAGATACACGTGCAGCTTGTTGCATGTTATGTGTAACCATAATAATTGAATAATTTTGTTTTAAGTCTTGTACTAATTCTTCAACTCTTAAAGTTGAAATTGGGTCTAATGCTGATGTTGGCTCATCCATTAAAATTACATCCGGTTCAATTGCTAGGCATCTAGCGATACAAACACGTTGTTGTTGCCCCCCTGATAAGCCATAAGCATTAGTGTGTAATCTATCTTTCAATTCATCCCATATTGCAGCGCCACGTAATGATTTCTCTACAATTTCGTCTAAAACTTTTTTATTTTTAATACCATGTGTTTTAGGACCGTAAGTAATATTATCGTAAATTGATTTAGGGAATGGGTTCGGTTGTTGGAAGACCATTCCTACATTAGTTCTTAGTTTCTCTTTAGAATATTTAGCATCAAAGATGTTTTGATCGCGATATAAGATTTTACCAGCTGTTTTAACAGAAGGTACAAGCTCAACCATACGATTTAAAGTTTTGATGTAAGTTGATTTACCACAACCTGATGGTCCGATAATTGCTGTTACATTATTTTCTAAAATATCTAAGTTAATGTTTTGTAACGCATGATTTTCACCGTACCACAAATCTAAATTTTGAGTAGAATATACGATGTTTTTTTGACTATCAGGTGTCTTGTCTTTTTTATCATTTTCAGTAGTAATAATCGTAGACACAGAGCCATTATTTTTCTCTGTTTGCTCATTTAATTTATTTTTTTCTGCGACTTGTGAATTAGCCATAATTAAAAACTCCTTCTATATATAGTCGAGGCTTTATACGTATCACCCTCGACTATTTGAATAACTATTTCCCTATAAGTTTAATTAATATTTTTTACTGAATTTATTACGTAAAAGAATTGCTACTGCATTCATTGCTAATAAAATAATTAGTAAGACGATAATTCCTGCTGATGCAACATTCTGGAATTCAGCTTGAGGCATTTTAGCCCAAGTGTAAATTTGAGTTGGAAGTGCAGAGAATTGATCTAATAAGCCAGAAGGTGTAGCTAAAAGAATAGTTGGGATACCAATAACAACTAATGGTGCAGTTTCACCTAATGCACGAGATAACGATAAGATAAACCCAGTTAAGATACCAGGTAATGCTGCAGGTAATACGACTCTTCTAATCGTTTGCCATTTATTAGCACCTAATCCAAATGACGCTTCTCTCACCGAACCAGGTACAGCTCTAATAGCCTCTTGACTTGAAACGATGATAACTGGAAGAATCAATAATGACATTGCCAATGCAGCTGCTAAGACACTATTACCCATACCTGCTGCTCCAACGAAAAGTGTGTAACCTAATAAACCGAATACGATTGAAGGTACACCAGCTAAGTTTGAAATACTTATTTTTACAATACTTGTAAAAATATTGTCCTTTGCATATTCTTCAAGATAAATCGCTGTACCAATTCCAAGAATGATAGTAATTGGAATAATAGTAACAATTAACCAAATGGATCCAACCAATGCACCTTTAATACCGGCATCTGCAGGTGTTGAAGATGAGAAATTCGTAAAGAATTCAGGTGTTAAATGTCCTGCCCCTTTAATAATTGTTTGTGCTAGTAAAGCAACTAATACTACGAGACCGATGACTGTGCATAGAAAAAATAATCCTTTAAATATTTTATTCTTAGTACCACGAGTAGAAATGTTTTTATCTACCTTATTTTTATCTATTAACGCTTTATTAGTAGGATTTGTTGTTGAACTCATATTAATACTCCTCTCTGAATCGTTTTGAAATCCATTGTGAAAGTAGATTCATTATTATAGTGAAGATAAATAGAGTAAATCCTACCGCATAAATACTGTAGTAGATATCTGAGCCAAATGGCGCGTCACCAGTTGCAACTTCAACAATATAACCAGTCATTGTTTGAATGGAACTAGTTAGACTTAATGAAGATGTAGGTGTACTACCAGCTGCTAATGAAACAATCATAGTTTCACCAATCGCTCTTGAAACACCCAATACTATTGATGCGACAACACCTGAAGTGGCTGCAGGTAAGACAACTTTAGTAGCAACTTCAAATTTAGTTGCACCAAGACCATAAGCGCCTTCACGTATTTTATTAGGTACAGAAGACATTGCATCTTCACTCAAACTTGTAATAATAGGCACGATCATAATACCAACAACTATACCGGGACTTATAGAGTTGAACTCGCCTAAACCAGGAATAATACTTCTTAAAATTGGTGTTACAAAAGTTAAGGCAAAGAAACCGAATACTATCGTAGGTATACCTGCTAATATTTCTAGGATTGGTTTGATGATACGACGTGTTCTATCACTTGCATATTCATTAAGATAAATTGCAGCGCCTAGTCCAATTGGAACTGATACGATAGTTGCAATGAAAGTAATTTTTAATGTACCTATAATCAATGCCCAAATGCCATATTCAGGATTTGAACCCGTAGGATTCCACGTTCCTGTTAAAAAGAATTTAGAAAATGGTACACGTGTAAAGAAAGTGATTGTCTCAGTGAGTAAAGTAAATAAAATAGCAATAGTGGTTAAGATTGATATAGCTGAAATAATACCCAAAATGATAGGAACGATTTTATCACTTGCCCCACCCTTTTTAGCATTATTCTTGGCTATCATTTCTCTAACATTTGTTTGTGAAGCCATGTAAATCCCTCTTTCTAATTTCTCCCAAAATAATTTAAAAAAGATTGGGAATTACTTTAGGGAATGATGAGTTCAAATGAATCAATTGTTTATAAAAACTCAATAATCTTCCCTGAAGAAAAAAGTACAGACAAAGTGGTTGTTCTCCACTTTGTCTTATACTTTTGCAAATTCCCAACCCTTTTATATTAAGTACACTAATTTTTATTTTTTGTCGTCTGATTTTTTATCTGATTTCTTGTCTGATTTTTTATCAGATTTTTGATGTTTATCTAAAAACTTATTTAACTCTTTTAATTGAGATTTATAAGTTTTCTTAGGAGCAGCTACTTCATCTTTAGCTTCAGCAGATTTACCTTCATCTTTAAGAACGAATTTCATGAATTCAGACATTACTTTGTTATCTTTTAATGATTTATCTTTAACGTAGATGAATAATGGTCTACTTAAAGCATATGAACCATTTTTGATTGTTTTCTTAGTTGGTTCAGTTAATTTGCCGTTATCATCTTTGATCTTAACTTCTTTTAATTTGTCTTTATTTTGTTCGTAGAACGCATAACCGAAGTAACCAATACCTTCTTTGTTTTTAGTTACAGAGCTAACTAATTGGTTAGTATCAGCATTTTTCTCAGCCTTGATATCTTGTTTGTTCATTACTTCCTCTTCGAAGAAGTCGTATGTACCATGACTTGAGTTAGGTGATACAGCATTGATTTTTTTATTTGGCCATTTAGAATTTACATCTTTCCAAGTTTTAGCTTTTCCAGAATAAATATCTTTTAATTGAGATTTAGTTAATGATTTTACGAATTTATTATCTTTATTTACTGCGATAGTAACAGCATCTTGTGCAATTTTAAATTCGTGGTATTTAATACCTTTATCTTCTAATTTTTTCTTTTCTTCGTCTTTAATAGGTCTTGAAGCGTCTGAGAAATCAGTTTCGCCAGCAATGAATTTTTGGAATCCAGCACCTGTACCAGCTTGTCCAGAAGAAATTTTAGCGTCTTTGTGATTTTTCGCCCATTTTTCATTTAATTTTTCGACGATAGGAGCTACAGTAGATGAACCTTCACCTTTTGCAGAACCTTTAAGATCACTTCCGCTACCAGAACCTCCATTATTACCACCGCAAGCGCCAAGTAAGAATGAAGCACCTAATACAGTAGTACCGACTAATTGCCACTTTTTCATTGAAACATCCTCCTAGTATAAATAACCCTAATGTTATATGTATTTCTTACAGCTTTTATAATACATACCTTTTGTTAATTAAAAATAGAGTAATTGTAAATCTTTTGTTAAGAGTGTTTAAAGGTTGGTATAACGCGCTTTATAGAGGTATAGATGAAGTTTATATTTTTGAAAATTACTTTAACTCATAAATACAATAGTTGTTATATAGAAAACATACAGGTGTGAGTGTGTATAGTGGCAATATCACAAATTAAAAATTGTACTTAGATAGTCAGACAGATCACAAGCCCCCGCTTATTAAAGATGTTTTATACTTAATTCTCTATTTAAATTAATTCGATAAAAAAAGCTTATTCCTAGAATTTTAGGAATAAGCCTTTGCATTAGATTTGAATTTTTCTAATTCTATTCTTAAATTAACTACATTAAAGTATGTTGTACATCAATCATTACTTACTAATATATACTTCTTATTCTTCTACTCTACTCCAACCTTTTTTAGTAAGCGTGATTTTACCAGTTTCAATATTAATTATTTTCTTCTTATATAAATGACCAATAGCACGTTTGAATGAGCCTTTACTCATATTGAACACTTCTTTAATGGCTTCAGGACTGGATTTATCCCAAAATGGTAATTCGCCATCATATTCTACGAGTAGATCGAAAATAACTTGTCCATCATCGTCTAAACGTTCATGAGCTAGCGGTAAGAATGAACCATTGAGTTCACCTTTATCATTATGTCCGATGATACGCACTTCAACTTTCTCTCCTAAACGAGGTTCTTGCTTACGTTCAGATTCATGGACGAAAATTTTGTAGCCATCTTCACTCAATAAGAAACTTCCTACTCTTAATAAGCGATATGCTCGAGCTTCAATCATTTCATTTTGTTTACTATCATCCATTACTGGTGTGAACATACCTTCAACAATTGTTTCACTAGCGAGGCGTCCAAACATTTGATTGTTACTATCAATTCTTAGAGTAACAAGGAGATAATCTCCAGCTTGAGGCCATAATTCTTTGATTTTTGGTAGGTCTTCCCATGGAACTAACACTTCACGAGGAAGCCCTACATCAATACGTGCGCCGTCACGGTCAGTTTTTAAAACTTTTGCAAAATCATATTTATCTTTGGTGATATCAGGCATATTTTGAGTTGCAAATAGTTCACCTGAACGGTTTGGATAAACAAAGAAACTATACTCTTCCCCTATTTCAAATTCGTCTTCATCGGCTACCTCTGATTGATTAAGTTTAACTTGTTCCCCATTGGGTCCCTTTAATAGATAAGTTGAGCCTTGTAAGCCCTCAACTTCTAAAAATTCTATTGAACCTACGATATCTTTATCTAATGCCATTATTTTCTCCTTATGCTAATGTAATTTCTAAATTTTATTATTGTTTCTTCTATATAAATAGTTATTTTCAAAATTAAAATAAATGATTCACTACGATAAAATTCCTTTTAATTATAACATGAGTCACTTATTCTATCATTACTATGTCAACGTGGTCGAAACTCCTACTATTATATGATATAATTTCTCCGTTAGAATAACGATAAAGGAGCAAATGCATGTTACAAGTAACTGATGTAAGTTTACGTTTCGGAGATCGTAAACTATTTGAAGATGTAAATATAAAATTTACTGAAGGTAATTGTTATGGCTTAATTGGTGCTAATGGTGCTGGTAAATCAACATTTCTTAAAATTTTATCTGGCGAAATTGATTCGCAAACAGGTCATGTTTCATTAGGAAAAGATGAACGTCTAGCAGTATTAAAGCAAGATCACTTCGCATATGAAGATGAACGCGTATTAGATGTCGTAATTAAAGGACATGAGCGTTTATATGAAGTTATGAAAGAAAAAGATGAGATTTATATGAAGCCAGATTTTAGTGACGAAGATGGTATTCGTGCTGCAGAACTTGAAGGTGAATTTGCAGAAATGAATGGCTGGAACGCAGAAGCCGATGCTGCTAACCTACTTTCTGGTTTAGGTATTCAAGCAGATTTACATGACAGAAAAATGTCTGAACTTGAAAACAATCAAAAAGTAAAAGTATTATTAGCGCAAAGTTTATTTGGCGATCCCGATGTACTTCTACTAGACGAGCCTACTAACGGTTTAGATATCCCTGCAATTAGCTGGTTAGAAGATTTCTTAATTAACTTTGAAAATACAGTTATCGTTGTATCCCACGACCGTCACTTCTTAAATAACGTATGTACGCACATTGCTGACTTAGACTACGGTAAGATTAAACTATATGTAGGTAATTATGATTTCTGGTATCAATCAAGTCAGTTAGCCCAAAAAATGGCTCAAGAACAAAATAAGAAAAAAGAAGAAAAAATTAAGGAATTACAAGATTTCATTGCACGATTCTCTGCGAATGCTTCTAAATCAAAACAAGCTACAAGTCGTAAGAAACAATTAGAAAAAATTGAATTAGATGATATTCAACCATCTTCAAGAAGATATCCATATGTTAAATTTACTCCTGAACGTGAAATTGGAAATGATTTATTAACTGTTGAAAATCTATCTAAAACAATTGACGGCGAAAAAGTATTAGATAATGTTTCATTCACAATGAATCCTAACGATAAAGCTATTTTAATTGGTGATAGTGAGATTGCCAAAACAACATTGCTTAAAATTTTAGCTGGTGAAATGGAACCAGATGAAGGAACATATAAATGGGGTGTCACTACTTCCCTTAGCTACTTCCCTAAAGATAATTCAGAGTTCTTTGATGGTGTCGACATGAACTTAGTTGATTGGTTAAGACAATATGCGCCTGAAGATGAACAAACTGAAACATTTTTACGTGGTTTCTTAGGTCGTATGCTATTTAGCGGAGAAGAAGTTAAGAAGAAGGCAAGTGTTCTATCCGGTGGCGAAAAAGTTCGTTGTATGTTAAGTAAAATGATGTTATCAAGTGCTAACGTTTTATTACTAGACGAACCTACAAACCATTTAGACTTAGAAAGTATCACTGCAGTTAATGATGGATTGAAATCATTTAAAGGTTCTATCATCTTCACTTCATATGACTTCGAGTTCATCAATACAATTGCAAACCGCGTTATTGATTTAAATCAACCAGGTGGTTTATCTAAAGAAGTTCCTTATGAAGAATATCTTCAAGAAATTGGTGTTTTACAAAATAGTTAATAAATTTTCTTTAACTCTAGAGCATCTTCATGATTCTCTAGAGTTTTTCTTTTGGAAATTGATATTTAAGCAATCAATAATAAAGTTTTATTTATAATAAATCACAAATTGTGTTATCTTACTCTTAAATTTTCAGTATATTTTTAAAAATCTAACATATTGGTTTACAGAGATATACACTCTATGTATAATAAACTCATATCAATTGAATAAGATTTTGATGAGGAGCATCAATCATGAGTAAATTTTAGTATTTTGTCTGCTAACAACTAATTTTGAAAGGGTGCGATGCCGAAACAATTCATAATAGCAGTTATGAGTCGTTGGACTTTTTGGTTAAGAGCTGAAAGTTTGTCATTATTACTAAATAATGGAGTGCATCACTTGTACATAAATGTAGAGCAAGTTCGCGCATTCCGAACTTGTTCTTTTTTTATATCGTGTGAGCCTCCCCTAATTTTAGGAGGACTGAAATTGAACAGAAGTGTTTTGAAATTTGGCGGGTCTTCCGTCAGTGATTTTACAAAGATAAAAAATATTGCTGAAATGCTTAAAACACGAGTTGAACAGGGAGAAGAATTAATCGTTGTAGTTAGTGCAATGGGTAAAACAACTGATCAATTAATGGAAAATGTGTCAACGTTAACTTCTACACCTAAAGATCAAGAACTTGCCCTACTACTTACTACGGGTGAACAACAGACAGTCTCCTATCTTTCAATGGTACTTAATGATATTGGTGTAAAGGCCAAAGCAATGACTGGATACCAAGCAGGTATTAAAACGATTGGTCATCATTTGAAAAGTAAAATTGCAGAGATTAATCCAGATACATTTAATCAAGCATTTGAAAATAACGATGTACTGGTAGTAGCTGGTTTCCAAGGTATAAATGATGAGTTTGAGCTTACTACTTTAGGCCGTGGAGGTTCTGATACTACTGCTGTGGCTCTAGCAGCAAGTAACCAAATCCCTTGTGAGATTTATACTGACGTTGATGGAGTTTATGCAACAGATCCAAGAATATTAAGCCATGCTAAGCGTTTAGAATACGTGTCATATGAAGAAATGATGGAAATGAGTGCGCTTGGTGCTGGAGTACTTGAAACTAGAAGTGTTGAACTTGCTAAAAACTATGAAATCCCCCTTTATTTAGGGAGAACTTTATCAAATGTGAAAGGAACGTGGATTATGTCTAGATCAGATTTATTAGAGAAAAAAGCTGTTACAGGAGTAGCTTTAGATACGCATATGATGCACGTCACAATTAGTTATCCCCTACCTGACAATCGCTTATTAACTCAGTTATTTACTGAATTAGAGGAAGGTTCTGTCAATGTCGATATGATTTCGCAAATCGTTAATCTCGAAGGATTACAGCTATCATTTTCGATTAAAGATAGTGACGTTAATCAAATTTCATCTATATTGGAAAATCTATCCACTCACTTTGAAGCCTTAGATTATAAAATCAATGAAGAATACGTCAAAATTTCGTTAATTGGATCAGGTATGAGAGATATGTCTGGAGTAGCATCTAAAGCATTTATCACTTTAATCAATTCTGAAATTCCATTCTATCAAACAACGACTTCAGAAATTAGTATTTCATATGTTATTGATGCAGAAAATGGTCAAAGAGCGGTAGAAGAATTATATAACGCATTCGATATCTAAAATTGATATGATATATTTATAAAGAATTTTCTTAAAATTAACAATATTACAAATGGAGTGACTTTATTATGACAAGATTAGCAGTAGCCGGAGCAACAGGATTAGTAGGAACAAAAATGTTAGAAACATTGGATCGTAAGAATATTCCTTTCGATGAATTAGTACTCTTTTCATCAGCGCGTTCAGCGGGTAAGGAAGTAGAATTCCAAGGACAAACATATACTGTTCAAGAGTTAACAGATGAAGCAGCAAGTGAACACTTCGACTACGTGTTAATGAGTGCTGGTGGAGGTACGAGTGAACATTTCGCCCCACTATTTGAACAAGCAGGTGCTATCGTCATTGATAACTCTAGTCAATGGAGAATGACCGAAGATGTAGATTTAATTGTTCCCGAAGTGAATGAACCTAAACTAACTCGTGGCATTATTGCTAATCCTAACTGTTCAACAATTCAATCCGTAGTGCCACTTAAAATTTTACAAGATGCATATGGCTTAAAACGTGTTGCTTATACAACATATCAAGCGGTTTCAGGCTCAGGTATCAAGGGTAAAAGAGATTTATCTGAGGGGCCTAATGGAAAAGCTCCTGAAGCGTACCCTCACCCTATTTATAATAATGTGTTACCACATATTGATGTTTTTCTTGAAAATGGCTACACCAAAGAAGAGCAAAAAATGATTGATGAAACAAGAAAAATTTTAAACGATAAAGATCTGAAAGTTACAGCTACTTGTGTACGTGTACCAGTGCAAGACAGTCACAGCATTGAAATTGACGTTACTTTAGATAGAGAAGCTAACGTTAAAGATATCCAAAACCTTTTCGACCAAGATAGCAGAGTTGTACTTGTAGATAATCCTGAAAACAATGAATACCCATTAGCAATTCACTCTACAGGTAAAGACGAAGTCTTTGTAGGCCGTATTCGTAGAGATGATTCATTAGATAACACTTTCCATGTATGGTGTACATCAGACAACTTACTTAAAGGTGCGGCATTAAAGGCAGTTCAAGTATTAGAGCAAGTTTTAACTATGAAAGGAGAACGATAATATGACACACATGTTTGAAGGCGTTGGCGTAGCTCTAGCTACACCATTTACTAATAATGAAATTGATTTTGACGCATTAGAAAGACATGTAAAATTTTTATTAGAAAATAACACACAAGCGATTATAGTTAATGGAACAACAGCTGAAAGCCCTACTTTAACAGATCAAGAAAAAGAACAAGTACTTGAAACTGTAATTAAATTAGTTGATAAACGTGTACCTATCATTGCTGGAACTGGTACGAATAATACTCAGAAATCAATTGAAGCCTCTAAAAGAGCTAAAGAAATTGGTGCTGATGCAGTGATGCTTATTACGCCCTATTATAATAAAACAAACCAACGAGGATTAATTAAACACTTTGAGACTATCGCAAATGAAGTAAAATTACCGGTTGTACTTTATAACGTACCATCACGGACGAATATGACGATTGAAGCAGAAACTGTTGAAACATTAAGTCACAACCCTTACATTGTTGCACTTAAAGATGCGACGAATGACTTTGATTATATGGAAGAAGTTAAAAAACGCATTAATGAAGATGAATTTGCATTATATAGTGGCAATGATGACAATGTTGTTGAATTCTATCAACGTGGAGGTAAAGGTGTTATCTCAGTTATTGCAAATGTTATCCCTCAAGAATTTCAAGATTTATACGATGCTAAACAAAGTGGAGAAAATATTTCAAGTCAATTTGAACCTATTGGGCAATTATTAGACTCATTATCTGTGGATGTTAACCCTATTCCTATTAAGGCACTAACGGCACATTTAGGTTTTGGTAATTATGAATTAAGATTACCACTTATCCCATTAGATGACGCAGAGCGTAATGTATTAGAGCAAGCTTATTATCAGTTTAAAGCAGGTGAACATTAATGAAGATTTTACTTATAGGCTATGGAGCGATGAATCAACGAGTTGCTAGACTAGCTGAAGAAAAAAATCATGAGATTGTAGGAGTCATAGATAGAACTCCTAAAGATTCAACACCATACAAGCATTACAATAGTATAGTTGAAGCTCAAGACGTTGCTGATGTAGTGATTGACTTTTCAAACCCTGAATTATTAATACCATTACTAGATGAGTCATTCAATTTACCGTTAGTTATTGCTACAACTGGTGAGAAAGATACGCTCATTCAAAAGCTACAAATATTAGGTCAACATATGCCTGTATTCTTTAGTGCAAATATGAGTTATGGTATACACGCCCTTACTAAGATTTTAGAAACTGCCGTACCCCTACTACAAGATTTTGACATTGAATTAACTGAGGCTCATCACAATAAGAAAGTAGATGCTCCTAGTGGTACATTAGTTAAATTGTATGATGTGATCAAAGAACTTAGAGACCAAGTAACGCCAGTATATGATCGTCATGAGAATACTGAGAAACGTACGAAAGATGAAATTGGTATTCATGCTGTGCGTGGAGGAACAATCGTTGGTGAACATGATATTTTATTCGCTGGCACAGATGAGACAATCACTATTTCTCATAAGGCACAATCTAAAGACATTTTCGCAAATGGTGCCATTGGTGCCGCTGAAAAGTTAATTCATAAAGAAAATGGATATTATACTTTTGATAATTTATAAAAGTAAACAAAGGAGAGGTTTAAACTATGGTACAACATTTATCAGCTCAAGAGATTATTCAATATATCAGTGATGCAAAAAAATCTACACCTTTAAAAGTTTATGCGAATGGTAATTTTGAAGGCGTAACTTTCCCAGAAAGTTTTAAAGTATTTGGATCAGAACATTCTAAAGTTATCTTTTGTGAAGCGGATGATTGGAAACCCTTCTATGAAGAAAATCAAACAAAAATTGAAGATTTAGAAATTGAAATGGATCGACGTAATTCAGCGATTCCGCTTAAAGACTTAACAAATACAAACGCACGTATTGAACCAGGTGCATTCATTCGTGAACAAGCGATTATTGAAGATGGTGCTGTAGTTATGATGGGCGCAACAATAAATATTGGTGCGGTAGTTGGTGAAGGTACAATGGTTGATATGAACGCAACACTTGGTGGTCGTGCGACAACTGGTAAGAATGTACATGTTGGTGCAGGTGCTGTATTAGCTGGAGTAATTGAGCCCCCTAGCGCGTCTCCAGTGGTAATCGAAGATAATGTCTTAATTGGTGCTAATGCAGTTATTCTGGAAGGCGTTCGCGTTGGCGAAGGTGCAATTGTTGCTGCGGGTGCTATTGTAACTCAAGATGTTCCAGCTGGTGCTGTTGTAGCTGGTACCCCTGCTAAAGTAATTAAACAAACATCTGAAGTTGAAGACTCTAAACGTGAAATTGTCTCAGCGTTAAGAAAGTTAAATGATTAATAGCTTGTATGTTTTAATCATTTTCATATAAATGAATGTTAAAGGTTGAAGCAAATGATGATGTTGAACACTCGTATATGTAGGTTCGCACGTTTGTTTCACCTTTTTATTATAAATAAGTAAAAAAGCGTCATCATTACATAATGAATTAAAACAATTTCATATAAGGGATGATTAATATGAGTGAATTAGAATTTGTAACAAAACATAGAAGACATTTACATCAATATCCAGAATTAAGTTTACATGAGTTCGAAACAACGAAGTATATTAAAGAATTTCTTGATAATTTAGGCGTTGAATATGATTGCCCTCTTGAAACCGGAGCAATAGCGTATTTAGAAGGTCAAAGTAATCATACGATAGCATTTCGTGCTGATATCGATGCTTTACCAATATTTGAGGAAAATGATATCGACTATCGAAGTAAAACGGACAATGTGATGCATGCATGTGGTCATGATGGTCATACAACAGCATTAATGTTATTTGTAAAACGTTGCAAAGCGATGGCGGATAAAGGTGAACTTCCCCACAATGTTGTGTTTATCTTTCAGCCTGCTGAAGAAACTGGTGGTGGTGCTAATCGCTTAATTAAAGCAGGCGCCTTTGAAAAGTACCCTATCGAAGCAGTATTTGGTATTCATGTGAACCCGTTCGCTGAAGAAGGTAAAGTAGTGATTCGTGATGAAGAAATCACTGCAAGTGCGACTGAGTATCGCTTTTATTTAAATGGTTTATCAAGTCATGTGGCTGATAAAGAGCAAGGTCATTCATGTGGTGAAGCGTTACAACATGTCTTAGCACAAGTAGGACAAATACAACAGTACCATCTTAATGGCTTAAAACGTAATATAGTTCATATGGGACATTTTGAAGCTGGTGAAGCTATAAATACAGTACCGAGTCATGGTTATCTTGAAGGTACAATACGCACGTATGATGTAGATGACTTAACTGTGGTTAAACAACAAATGTATAAAATAGCAGAAAGTGTCCAATTACTATTTAATGTAGATTGCCAAGTAAAATTTGAAGAAGGTTATCCTCCTACTATGAATAGTCCTGAACTTCGGGAAAGTGTAGAACAAGCCTTAAATAAGGCTAATCTAGAAGTCATTGATAAACCTACCCCATTCTTATTTGGAGAAGATTTTAGTTTTTATGGACAACAATTAGCTCCTGCATATTTTGTATTTGTAGGCACTCAGAATAAAGCTAAAGGTTATATTACAGGTTTGCATACCTCTCATTTAAATTTTGATGAAAAGATTTTAATTGATGTAGCGAATTATTATGAACAATTATTAAGAAATTACAAAGAGGTGTAAGTCAATTGACAGCAATTTGGTCAGTAGATACAGAAGTGTTTTATCAGAATGCTGTAAAAGTTAGAAATGAACAATCAATAATGGCAGTAGTAAAAAATAATGCTTATCATTATGGATTAGAATTTTCAGTTAAAGAGTTTTTAAAAGCAGGCATTCAAACATTTAGTACAACATCATTAAAAGAAGCTATCCGTGTGAGAGAAATCGCACCTCATGCAACTATATTTCTAATGAATGCTGTGTATGAATTTGATACAGTAAGAGAGTATGAAATTCATATGACACTACCCTCTTTAACTTATTATTATGAACACAAAGAGGATTTAAGAAATATACATGTGCATTTAGAATTTGAAAATCTTTTACATCGCTCAGGTTTCAAAGATTTAGAAGAGTTGCATGAAGTTTTAGAAGATCATGCTCAAAATAAAAGTGATAACAAAATGATTATTTCTGGTATATGGACTCACTTTGGATATGCTGATGAGTTCGATGTTCCAGAGTATGATATTGAGAGACAGGCATGGTTAAATGTTCTAAATACTTTGTTGGATGAAGGTTACTCATTTGATATGATACATGCACAAAATAGTGCAAGTTTTTATCGTGAAGGTCAAGTAGTCCTACCTCACCATACCCATGCACGTGTAGGTATTGCACTTTATGGTTCTAGACCTTATAGCAAATTAAAAGAATCTGAAATTCAACAATCCTTGACAGTTAAAGGTAATGTGATTCAAGTTCGTGAAGTTAATGCTGGAGATTATTGCGGATATAGTTTCGCTTATGAGGCTACTAAGAATCAAACACAATTGGCAGTGGTTGATATTGGGTATGGGGATGGCATCCTTAAATCTAGAGCTCAGCATGAGGCAATGATTAATGGTAAACGTTATCCAATTAGAGCTCTAATGATGAGTCATATGTTTGTTGAAGTGGATAATGAAGTTCATGCACAAGATGAAGTAGTATTATATAATAACGATATACGCATCGATGAATTTACTTTTAAAGGTGTGGGCGCAAACTCTGAACAATTAAGCGCTATGAATCATGATTCTCTAATAAAGGAGTACATATAAATGGTAGTCAAATATAATGAGTATGGCGAATTAACAATGGGAGGTACAAGTTTAAAGACTGTAGCTCAAAGCTTTGGTACCCCTACTATCGTATATGATGAAGATCAAATTCGTAATCAAATGCGCAGATATCATAGTGCATTTGAGAAAAGTGGTTTAAAATATAATATTTCTTATGCTTCTAAAGCATTTACTTGTATTCAAATGGTTAAATTAGTGCAAGAAGAAAATTTACAATTAGATGTGGTGTCTGAAGGAGAACTTTATACTGCTCTAGAATCTGGTTTTGATGCAAATCGTATTCACTTTCACGGTAATAATAAAACTAAGCGAGAAATTCAATACGCATTAGAAAATAATATCGGGTACTTTGTTATAGATGCATTAGAAGAAATTGATTTAATTGATAAATATGCAAGTGATAAAGTGAATATCGTATTACGTGTCAATCCTGGCGTGGAAGCACATACACACGAATTTATACAAACTGGTCAAGAAGATAGTAAGTTTGGTCTATCAATTAAACATGGATTAGCTTTAGAAGCGATTAATAAAGTAAAAGCTTCTAAACACTTACAATTAAAAGGAGTTCACTTCCATGTAGGGTCTCAGATTGAAGGTACCGAAGCTATGATAGAAACTGCTAAGCTTGTGCTTCATTGGTTATCTGAAAATGAAATCAAAGTAGAATTACTTAATTTAGGTGGCGGTTTCGGTATCAAATATGTTGAAGGTGATGAAAGTTTCCCTATTGAAGAAGGTATTGCAGAAATTACTGATGCAATTAAAGAAACTGCTCATTCACTTAATTATGAAGTGCCTGAAATTGGTATAGAGCCTGGTCGTTCAATTGTTGGTGAAGCAGGAATTACTTTATATGAGGTCGGTACTATAAAGGAAATACCTGAAGTGAATAAATATGTTTCAGTTGATGGAGGTATGAGCGATCATATCCGTACAGCCTTATATGATGCTAAATATCAAGCTTTATTAGTTAATCGTAATGAGGAAGCAGATGATACTGTGACGATTGCAGGTAAACTATGTGAATCCGGTGATATTATCATTAAAAAAGCTAAGTTACCCTCCTCTATTAAGCGTGGAGACTATTTAGCAATTTTATCAACTGGTGCATATCATTATTCAATGGCATCAAATTATAATCAAATGCAGAAGCCATCAGTATTCTTCTTAAAAGATGGAAAAGCACGTGAAGTGATAAAGCGTCAGTCACTAAGACAATTAATAATTAATGATACGAAATGATAGTAAAAATGAGCAAGCGAAACTCACCTACTATAATATAATTTTAATTTAATGAAAGATGAATTTTAAAACGCCTTGGATAGATGTTGTCTCAACATTTCCAAGGCGTTTTAAGTTCTATTGAAATGAACAAGATTTAAAATTGAATTTTCCTGAATATCGTAATTGCTAAAACATAAAAAATAATTATATAAACAACAGTAATAGTGCTCATTGCTAATAAGCTGAAAATGAAATCTTTATCGGTATTTAAATTTGTAAAATAAGATTTACCATTAAATGAAACGACCACGGTAACCAAAATAAAAACGACCAATTGAAACTTGTAATAATTTAAAAGGATTTGGCATAATATTGTTTCCTTTCTCCTACTTATCACTTAAATTATAAAAAAATTGATTAATAAATCAATAAAAATTATATTGCAGACTATATTATTGTAAAGATGTTTTGTTTCTTTTTGTGCATAAAAAAAGAAAGAAATTAACATCAATTTCTTTCTGAGCTACTGTATGTATTGATATAAAAAACACCCTACATCTTGGTAAGGTGTTAGTTAAAGTCAATAATTATAATCTATTTATTATAGTTTAACAACGTTTGCAGCTTGAGGACCGCGATCGCCTTCAACTACTTCAAATTCAACTGATTGACCTTCTTCTAATGATTTGTAACCATCTTGGTTGATTGCTGAGAAATGTACGAATACGTCGTTTTCTCCTTCAACTTCGATGAAGCCGAAACCTTTTTCAGCGTTAAACCATTTAACTGTACCTTGTTTCATATTTCTGAAACCTCCAAGACTAAATTCTTTCAATATGCGTTATTCGCATATTACAAAAAATACGTGTGCTTATATGTATGATAAATCCAAATATTCTTTGCAATATGGAATAAAACAATTGCTTAATAATCATTATAGTTTAGTCATAGCTAAATTGCAATACAATTATAGAAAATTATCATTTAATCAATTTTTGGAAGATTAAAATAAACCTCATTATTTTTTAAAATAATAAAACTATAAAATATTTGTAAATCTTCATCGCAATCTTCGCAAAAATTTAAGTCACAGTTGTTATAGAAAGCATAAATGTTATGTTTACCTACTACATAATTATCGAAACAATCCTTACAGTCTTGAAGAAGTTTTGTGTATTTTTCAAGCATTTCTTCGTATGTGTTGAAGTTTAGTGTTTCGATAACTTTTTCAGGCCAATCACTAAATAGCCACCAACCTTCGTAGTCAGCTCTCATTTTTGCAACTGTCCACATGTTTAAAATCCCCTTCCACGGTTAAACCTTTAAACTTAATTGTAACTTTTCAGAATTCAAAATCAAGTTTCAAGACTCATACTTTTGGCCGATAAATCATATAGCAAATATTAGTTTTTTACAACTAAAGTACGTATAATGAAGTTATGAGGTGATATTATGGAACGTAAACATATTCAAGTTTTTGGAACTGTTCAAGGTGTGGGCTTCAGATATTATACTGAACGCATTGCTAACCAATATCACATTAAAGGTACAGTCCAAAATGTTGACGATTATGTAGAAATATATGCTCAAGGTGAAGATAAAGAATTAGAACAATTTATTCAATCTGTAATTAAAGGTGCTTCACCTGCGTCATCAGTAACCGATTATAATATTAAAAATCTAGATATTGATGACTCATTAACAGAATTTAAAACTATATAGACTTTAATATAAAGGAAGATGACATTTGAGATATAACATTTCACGTTTATTTGGAGTGTTAGTAGGCATACCAGTAGCATTTATTGTTTGGATGGTTACTGTTTTCGCATGGGATTTATCATTCCTGATTGATGCTATCGTTGGTGCAGGTGGTTTTCTATTATCGTACTTCCCTACTCAAAGGCTTACTTCACGCAAATATCTTAATGAAATCGGATTGTCACGTAGAGATTATAGATATGTTAGAACTCAGCTTAATCAAGCCCAATTAAAAATTAGAACTATTTTAAAATCATTTATGAACATCAGATCTATAAAAGATTTTAGACAAGTCAATGATATTTACCGTATATCACGTTCTATATATACAAGTATCAAACAACGTCCGGGTATGTTTTTCAAAGTAGAGGGTTTCTTCTATTCTCATCTAGATAATGCTCTGAATCTAGTAGATTCTTATACTCGCCTTTCAAGGATGCCACGTAAATCAAAAGAAGAAAAACAAAAGCTTGAACAGACGCGTATTACTCTAGATGAAGTTAAACGTACACTAATTGCTGATTTAAAAAGATTAAATGAAGAAGATTATGAACGATTAGATGTTGAAATGGAATTAAACAAATTAGAACAAGAACGTCGCAAAGATGTATAAGAGAAATGGAGAGATGAATGAGATGACGCATGAAATTAATAGCAATCAATCACATCCACTCGATCAATATATTGAAGATAATACAAATACTAATCCTACAGTAGCTCAAGACTTCAACCCTCAATTTAGTGATGAGGACAAGAAAAAAATAGAAACAATTAGTCAACAAATAAAGCCTTTAGACCATGATGGCTTATTACAGTTTGGTACTAACTTACAACAAAGTATGTCTCAATTTTCACATCAAATGCTAGATGAAGTTCAATCTAAAGATATGGGGCCTGTTGGAGATTCATTAAGTCAATTAATGGGCAAATTAAAGTCAGTTAATCCTAATGATTTAGATCCAAATAAACAATCTAAACTTAAACGTATATTTAGAAGAACAAAAGCTTCAATTAATGAAGTCTTTTCAAGAATGCAATCAGTAAGCTCTCAAATTGATCGTATTACGATTCAACTAGACAAACATAAAGGGAATCTAACTAAAGATGTTGAATTATTAGACGGTTTATATGATCAAAATAAAAAATACTTTGACGATTTAACTTTATATATTGCTGCTGCACAACGTAAGAAACAACAGATTCAATCTGAAACAATACCTGAACTACAAGAGAAAGCTCATAACTCAGGAAATCAAATGGATATTCAAGCTGTGGCGGATATGGAACAATTTGTAGATCGTTTAGATAAACGTATTTATGACTTACAATTGTCTAGACAAATTGCTATTCAAACAGCTCCTCAAATTCGTATGATTCAAAACGTGAATCAAGCATTAGCTGAAAAAATTCAAAGTTCAATTCTCACAAGTATTCCTTTATGGAAAAATCAAATGGCAATTGCCTTAACCTTAATGAGACAACGTAATGCAGTTTCAGCTCAGCGTGCCGTAACAGATACTACAAATGATTTACTCACTCAAAATGCTTCAATGTTAAAGCAAAACGCTATTGAAACTGCCACTGAAAATGAGCGTGGCATCGTTGATATTGAGACTCTGAAAACAACTCAAAATGACATTATAGAAACAATTGAACAGACATTACAAATCCAACAAGATGGTCGTCAAAAGCGACAAGCAGCTGAAAAAGAGCTTAATGGCTTAGAAAACGACTTGAAGCAACATCTATTATCAATGAGAAAAGAATAATAATTGAAAAAGGCACTCGTATTCTTTAGTGATGGTTAAAATCACTTATGGTACGAGTGCCTTTATATATATTTAAGTTTTAGTTGTTATTATCTTCTTTTTGATAAACTATAAAATCTTGTTTAACGAAATATGAAATAATATAACCCAAGATAGTTGCAATTACCGCGATTGGAAACCATTCAAGTGAATGTTGTTTAAGTGGTAAATGGTCTATAAATGAAATTTTAAACCATCCTTGAGTAGTAATAAGACTAAATATAGATTCTATTGCAACAATAAGTAATGGTATTTGTTGCGCAATTGGTTTCGTCGGTATAAATCGAGCCACTAATATTAGTAAAACAACTGTTATAGCTATTGGATATACAATACTTAATACAGGTACTGACATAGATATAACTGAATTTAATCCTTGATTGGCTATGATAAAGCTTATTAATGTAAATAATATTACATAAACTTTATAAGAAATTTTAGGGAAAACTCTGTGGAAATATTGACTCACTGAAACAATAAGACCACAAGCTGTAGTGATACAAGCTAATGCAACGATAATTCCTAATAGATATTTACCGAAGGTACCAAATCCCTTCGCAGCCATAGTAGTTAGTAAATATGTACCAATATTTTGATCATTAGCAGTGAGTTCTTTCATCTTTCCTGAAGTAATATGCATATGATTTCCAATAAATCCTAATGAAATATATATAAAGATTAAAGCTGTAGCAGCAATAAGTCCTGCTATCACTGTTTGCTTAAATATTTTATCAGAATGTTTAATTCCGGTAGCTTTAATAGCGTTAACAACAATCATTGAAAATGCAATTGCAGCGATTGCATCCATTGTTAAATAACCTTGAGTAAACCCTTGTGAAAAACCGGAAAAACTTGAATGGAATAATTTTGTATTACCTTCTCCGGGAGCATTACTTCCAAAGTCTATAAATCCTTTTATAATCATAGCTAATATAGTTATTAACAACAATGGAGTTAACAATGAACCAATGCGATCTATCATTTTATTAGGATTAAGACATAAATAAAGCACAATTAAGAAGTAAATAATAGTGAAAATTAATAATGCTATATTCCCATTAGTGTTAGCGATTGGCGTGACAGTCATTTCAAATGAAGTCGAAGCTGTACGCGGAATCGCGAACAAAGGTCCTATTGTTAAATAGATAACAATTAAAAAGATTAAAGAGAATTTTGGTGAAATTTTATTAAAAGCACCGATATATCCTTGATGATCTAGTGCCCCAACAACGACACCTAGTAATGGTAACCCAATACCAGTTAGTGCGAATGCGAGTATAGCTGGCCAAAGGAAATGTCCACTATCAAGGCCTAGATTCGTTGGAAAAATAAGGTTCCCTGCGCCAAAAAACATAGCGAACAAAGTAAAACCTATAATCCAAGTGTTTTTATTCATAATGCTGCTCCTTTTTATCTAATAATGCAACATTAAACATTCTATCATAATCAGGAATTATAAGTCTATATAATTTCAGAAAATTTAAAAACTTATACAAATTTAATTTGTGATTATTTAAAAGATAAGGTTGAATGTCATTTATCAACTATTAAATACATACAATTAATTTTGATGTTTAATTAGTGTGATTATTAAAATGATTTAAGTAAAAGTTTCTTCAATAATGGAGATAAAAGGCTTGGTAAGTGCTCAACGCCTTCTACAAATATTGAGAATTGTCCATAAATATTATGAATCGTTTGTTCAATATCTTCAGTAATAGCTTCTTGACTCAGAAATACATTAAAGACTTCAATACCAAATTTACGAGCAGTTTCTACGGCTTCATACGTATCTATAATGCCATCTTGGCTATAGTTAAATGCAGATGGTTCTCCATCCGAAAATACAATTAAAAAACGTTGTTGATGACTACGTTGTAGTAGTCTTTCACTAGCTATCCGAATAGCTACACCATCACGATTATCATCTTGAGGTTCTAAAGACATGATACGTGGGCCTTCTTTTTCAAAAATTGAATAATTATAATTGATAATTTCATCTATAATATTTGGTTGTTCACGATCATCTGCTTCAAATGCATCCTCATTAAAAGCTAAAATTTCGTGTTTAATGTTTAACGATTTCAAAGTTTCATGGAATAGGACAACGCCCTTAATGGTCTCATCCATTTTATCGTGCATGCTTGCAGACGCATCAACTAACAATGTGAACGTTGCATCAAATGTTTTACTTAAATCCTGCTTTTTATAAAATAATTTATATTGATCATCGATAAACCAATTGATTAAATCTTTTTGAAGACGCCCTTTAGTTAGATTATGACGTTCATCTTGATGCTCTCTATCGATTGTCTTTTTAATAATTTGAATAAGATCCTTGATTTCAAATTGAACATCATTTTTAGAATGTTGATAGTCTAAAATATGTTGCGGTTGGATGTTTGGAACCTTCCATTCAACTTTTACATTTTTATTAATTCCTTCTAGTGCAAATGCTTGATTCTGACCTATGAAACCACCTTCATCATGGTCTAAAGTATTTTGAGAGCCCTTGCCTTTCTTAGTCATCATATCTGTCATATCGTCTGTGGAATCCCCTTCACGAGCAGTATCATTATCTGCTATCACTTCGCTGTTTTCTCCTTCGTGAAGTTCCATCTCTAAGTAAGCGCCACCTTTAGTTTCGCTATCCGCTGCTTTAGTTTCTGCTTCAGCTGTTTCAACATCTTCTTCAGATTGATGTTTATCGTTACCATCTGTATTACTCGCGTCAGTTCTTTTCAAGTCATCAAAGGTGGTTGCTTGAATGTCTTCATATAGTTTTTGAGGTAAATAATAATATTCATTTAACATATCTTCTTTAAGTAAATCATCTATCTGATACATTATACGTTCAGCCAGATACATGTTATCTTCTGAGGTTTTGTTTTGGAAAATATTTGGCAAATACTGATACATATTCACTAGTACATCATCAAATGTCGGATGAATTGATGGTACATCATAGAAGTTTTGACTAAGAAAAGCACGTTCTAAATTGAGAAATAGCAAATCTGTGAATACAGTTTTAGTTTTATAAACATTGATTTGTGAATCAGTAAAAGCTAACCGAGTATCCAAGCGTAGATCTATATACTTAGCAGTGCTAGGACGTTCTTTTCGAATAAGTTCAAGAATACGTACATCTTCAAGTAACTTAAATAATTGATGGAAAAATTTAGTATGATGAAAATCATCATTATGTAAAACATGATTAACAATGTCTATATCCATATGTTGATATCCATATGCAGCGAGTAAAACATCAGTTTTTAAGCCGGCTTGCTCAATATGATGCGGACGGTGTGACCAAAACCAACTTGTGATTAGGGTATTGCTGAAAGGATTGTAAAAAGGAAACTTTTGTATTTTCACTTGTGTTTGTTCATTTTTTAATAATAGACGAGCTAAGTCTTGTAACATCATTACCTGCTTAGCATCTAACTGTTCATCGTTGAATTTTATAAAACGATCACTCATAAGTATCCCTCTTTAAAAATTTAACTCAATCGCATTAATAATTGCTTGTTGTTCACGCTCATCTTCTAATTTATCGATAATTGTTCTTTTAATTGCACGTTCGATTGGAATCACTGTAGCTAAATCACTTAAATCTATGAGGGCACGAATACTAGCAGCTTCCTCAGAAATTTGTCCTTGTTTAGTCATTGTTCTTAAGTCCTCATTAAATTTAATGATTTGTTCAATTACTTTGTCATCCTGTAATCGACTTTGTTCTTTTATAACAGTCTTTAAAATATCTCCATCTATATAATCTACTTCTATAACGATAAAACGGTTTTTAAGTGCCTCATTCATTGGTAATGTGCCTACGTAACCTTCATTAATTGCTGCTATCACATTGAAGCCAGGTGCAGCTTTAATGACCTCACCTGTATATGGATTAGTAATTTGACGGCGATAGTCTAAGACACCATTAAGAATCGGAAGCGTTTCTGGTTTAGCCATATTAATTTCATCGATATATAAAATGTGTCCTTGTTTCATAGCTTTAATTACAGGCCCATCAATGAAGACAATTTCTTGTTGCCCCTCTTCGTTAGTTTGAATTGTCTTAAATCCAAGCAAACTTTCGGTATCTAAATCGACAGAACAGTTAACCTGATGCATTGGACGTCTAACTTCATCGCTTAACGTTTCAGCAAGTTTTGTTTTTCCTGAACCTGTAGGTCCCTTAAGTAAAATATTCTTATTTAATTCAAATAGAACTTTCGCATCTTTAAATACTGATTCATCAGAATTTTTATAAATTGATTTAGTCATAATTTCCCGTCCTTTATGTATAAAAAGAGACTAAGACAATTAAGTCATTATTGACCTGTCTTAGTCTTATTAATAATTAAATACACGTACTGTTACTTTACGTAATAAAACTTAAACTTCTTTGAAGTAATCTTTATAATAGCCACCTACTAAACCAGAATTATCAACGATTTGATAATACTCTTCGGTTTCATTAACAACATCATATTGTTTACCTACAGTCAACATATCAGCAACTGTAAATTTCTTCGCATCTGTATTCGTAACTTCTACCTTTTTAATAGGTGTACGTTCTTTCCAAGTTTCATGTAACATTGTATAACCTTCCTCTATTTAAAATGGTTTACTTTTCAAGGGTGAAAATAAATGAAATACCACTACTTTCGGTGATTCTTAACGATTCAGATTCCTCTTGTTCCAAAGTTTGATATGGTATTCCTATTTCATCTAATTGTTCTTTGGCTTGAACAAATTCATTTCGGTGATGTGTAGAAAATTCAACTTGTTCAACTGGTCCATACTCTGAAAGTTGTATTTCCTCATGTGCTTGGTATAGGTGTAATTCTCCGCCTAAGCCACCTTCTCCAATTTTGAAAACTTGGATATTTTCATTAGCATCTTCACTTGGTAGATATTCAGCAAATAAATCTAATCCAAATACTCTCGTTAAAATTGATGTAGTGATTGATAATTCATTGACTTTAAGAATAACTGGTCCTAAACCTTGAATTTGGTGAAGAGGATTTACAGAACTATCAAAAGATGGCATACCTAGCCCGACTCCAGTATTGTGTTCATTAGAGTAGATATCATAAGCTTGATGATTATCATCTTCAAAACTAAAATGTTTATTGCCATTGAGTTCAGTAAATGAGCTATAATTAATATTATGATTTGAAAGTATGTTTTGATATTCATCTAGCCCTAAATCAGATGGTGTACGTAGTCCTATGCTATCAATATGTTGATTGCTATAGTCCTTATTAGGAATTTCAACAAAGTGAATGCGAGTACCTGGACTTAAGTTAGCATCTCCAAATCTTAAAGCATTTTCATTTTTATCGGAATATTGTAATCCTAGAATATTTCCAAAAAGTTCTTTCGTTTTAGACAGGTCACTTGTTCCTATAGTGACACTTCTAAGTCCGCTCATAAACTGACACCCCTAGTTTTTGTCTTTACAATCCTTATTATAACGTATTTTAATGTGAATGAATATGATGAACCCTCATTCTATTTGAGTTAATTTATGATTCAGTGTTGTCATTAATTTGAAAGTTATCATTTCGCATTGGATAAAATATTTGTATATATTAAAATATAATAAAAGACATGTATAAGGAGGCGTACATATGTCTAATTTGTGGATAATATTTGCGATTACAGTTTTAATAGCTGTTTATTCAGGTATACAGGTATTTACTAATTTAAATAATAAGCAGAAGTCTAGTTTTAAATATTTCACAATTGCATTTATTGTTTGTGTCATTCTTGCAATTATTGAAATCATATTCCTAGCTCGATAATTAATAATAGCGTCCTAACCTATTTGGTTAGGACGTTTGTTTTTGATCTAATTTAGAAAAGATGATGAGATTGAGTATGAATAAAATGATAATGTATATTAACGTCCATAAAGTTAGTAATAAAAGCACATCATAATTGGGGTTGTCAGAATGATACAACTTTATTAAATCACCTATTGGTGGTATGAGCCATAAAATATATTTAATAAATGGATAAGATTGTATTAAAATCGGACGTAATATACTTACCACTCCAATTAGACTAATAAGCAACCACATGTATTTTTTAGAAATCACATTAAGATTTTTAATTAAAGTGGAAATTAAAATACATATCATACATACAATAAGATGTAAAAGTATGGCTAATACCCCTTGTTTAAAAGAAATTTGATTTTTGAAACTACCTAATAGTAATGGATATATTATTGAAAATACAATTAATACACAATTAATTAAAAATATAAATAACCATTTAGCTATGAGATACTTGAGTTTAGATTCTAGTTGTATAAATAATAAGTATTTTTCATTTAATGACTCTAAATTTAATATATTTAAGGTTAACCAACATGTAATAATAAATAATCCTAAACAGCTAGATGCATAGCTAGATAATATAGGTTGTTCATTATATAAATATTGAAGAAAAATCCAAATTACAAAAATCATCATTGGAGGTATAAATTGGTATGAGCGCAAGTAATTTTTAAACTGATATTGTATATAAGCAATCAAAAGTGGTTCACATCCTTAATTTCAATGATCTCGCACTGATGAGTAATTAATTGCATTAGCAATTCATTTAAATGTTGCTGATGCGTTTTTATATACACCTTATTGTTTTCAGTATAGATGTTTGTGATATTTTTATAATTAGTTAAGCGTTTAGTAATATTTGAGTCATAGTTAATGACTATAACTTTAGCAGCAGTATTAGAAAGATTATTTTCTACTTTGAGATTACGAAATTTACCGGTCTCAATATTCAACGTATGAGTGATGATATGGTTGTGATGATGAAATTCATGAGAAGTCATGATAACAGTAGCAGATAATTTTAACTCAGCTAAATATTTTAATAGAAAATCTGTTGTCTCTTGATCTAATCCAGAAAATGGTTCATCTAATATATATATGTCTGCACTTTTAGTGAGGCATTGTATAATATTTACTTTCTGCTTAGTACCTTTAGAACAGTCTTTTAATTTACGATTTAAAAATGGAGTAAGATTTAAATGTTCGATAAAATAATGAACTTGCTTTCTTGACTGTTTATATGAGTTAAATTTTGATAAGAATCTCAAATATTCCCTGATAGTTAAATTTAAGTTTCCAGGAAAAACATCTATTGCATAACTGACACTTCCCGAAATGAATAATGATCCTTCATAATGATTAATTAATCCAGTAATTATTTTTAACGTGATACTTTTTCCAGAACCATTATGTCCCTCGATTAAAGTTATTGAATTCTTAGGAATATTGAAATTAATATTATGGATAATCATATGATTATTTATCTTCTTAGTTATATGATGCCCTTCTATTATGTTATAAGACATATTAAACTCCCAATAATTGTGACTTATCTTTATTTCTATTTATCTTAGCATTAATCATAATAAACTTAATCATACTTAAGTTATATTCAAGTAAAAAATACAACGACGCTTAACGACGTTGTACAACCAAAACAAAGTATGCAATTTAATTAGAAATATGCCTCAATGGCTTTATACATTACAGGACGTTCCCCTATTTTTTCAACAATATTTACAAAAATTAAATCATTTAATAAGTTTCTTGTTGTTTGACTCGTAGTATTTAAATATTTTGAAAGCTCTTGTACAGTTATATAATCTTCTGAAGAAAAATATTGAATTTGAGCAAGAATGAACATTATAATTTTATGTTTTTCAGATAAAGTTGTTAGTTTAGAGTCTCCATTAATTTTTTTGTTAGCGTAGTCTAATTGAGTTTTTTTAATTTCTAAATCTTCAATTAAATTTTCTTGCCCCTTTAGGATTTGCCTTAAATTCTCTCATACTTCGCACAATTTCTTGTTTATTACTTTTAATACCTTCTATTTGATTAGTGGAATACAATTCATTAACGATGATATCTCGATGTAGTGACTCAGTAGCTACATTCGGTAAAGTGTTAAGTAAATTAGTGAAATTCGAGTTATTCTTTTCAATCGAAGAAACTAAATTTATTATTTCTGATGTAGGAACATAATATAAATTAAAGTATTCATTATGTTTATAGGGCTTAATTTTAAGATCTAAAACTTCCACATTAGGTGATTCTAATCTTTTCTGATATTCGTTCTCATGATCTTTAGAAAACTTATAAAAATTTTTATACATTAACTCCAAAATGATCACCTCATAAGTTATAGTTTCATAAAATTCTATCGCTTAAATTAGTCTGATACTATAATTATATTTTGAAATGCTAAACTTTTATTCTATGTTGAAGTAAAACGCGAAATGAAATATAAAATAGCTAAAAAAATACAACGGTGTCAAACACCGTTGTATGAGTATTAATAGATTGTATTAAGTTCAGAATTATGATTCTAGTAGTAAATCTTCTGGATTTTCAATTAATTCTTTGATTGTTTTTAAGAATCCAACTGCTTCTTTACCATCAATGATTCTGTGGTCATAGCTTAACGCTAAGTACATCATTGGACGATTTTCGATAGTATCTTTGTCAATTGCAATTGGTCGAGTAATGATTGAGTGCATACCTAAGATAGCAGCTTGGCTACCGTTGATAATTGGTGTACTCATCATTGAACCGAAGATTCCACCATTAGTGATAGTAAATGAACCATTAACCATATCGTCTAGGCCTAATTTTTTATCACGTGCTTTAACTGCTAAGTTCGCAATTTCTTGTTCAATTTCAGCAAAGTTTTTCTTATCACAATCTCTAACGAATGGTACTAATAAACCATCATCAGTAGATACGGCAATACCGATATCATAGAATTGTTTTGTAATCATATCTTCGCCGTCAATTTCAGCGTTAACTTCTGGATATTTCTTAAGCGCTGCGACTGCTGCTTTAGTGAAGAATGACATGAAACCAAGTTTAGTACCGTCATGATCCTTCATAAATTGTTCTTTTTTACGTTTACGTAATTCCATAACATTAGTCATGTCAACTTCATTGAATGTAGTTAACATTGCTGTTTGGTTTGACACTTCTAATAATTTTTTAGCAGCAGTTTTCTTACGACGAGACATTTTCTCACGTATTACTGGCTTAGACGGATTATCGTTAGATTTTTTAGAGCCACTATCTTGTGATTTGCTTTCGCTTTGAGATGGTTGGCTAGCTTGTTTTTGACTGTTATCAACGTCGTCTTTTCTTAAAACGTCATTTCCTTTACCAGAAACTTCGCTTAAATTAACACCGTTTTCGCGTGCATGACGACGAGCAGAAGGTGTAGCATTTACACGTTGATTACTGCTATCTTGATCGTCTTGTTTATTATCTGAAGATGATTGTGATTGTTGTGATTTATCTTGAGATTCACTAGCATCTTTAGATTCTTCTTTTTGTGGAGTTTCATTTGAAGAACCACTTGATGCGTTACCACTGCCTTCACCAACTACGGCTACAGCTTGACCTACTTCAACTGTATCTCCTTCTTCAGCTAATTGTTCAGATAGTACGCCTGCTTCCTCTGAAACTACTTCAACGTTAACTTTATCTGTTTCTAATTCTAAGATAGCTTCACCTTTATCGACGCTATCTCCAACGTTTTTTAACCATTCTGCAATGGTACCTTCTGTGATTGATTCAGCTAATTCTGGAACTTTTACCTCTGGCATACTTTATTTCCCCCTAGTTAATTATTAATGCTACTTTCAATAATTCTGTTTTGAACAAGTTTATGAATTTCTCCATCACCTTCAGCAGGTGCTGCCCTCTGTATTCTACCATGATAGCTAAGGTCATATCTATCAGCAACAAGTGCTCTAAGATAAGGATAAACGAATAACCATGCACCTTGGTTTTTAGGCTCTTCTTGAACCCATGATACTTCTTCAAGATTTGGTAATGATTCAAGTACTTCTTGAATTTCTTCTTCAGGGAATGGATATAATCTCTCAACTGCAACAATTAAAGTAGATTCGTCAGGATTTTTCTCTAAATGTTCTTTTAAGTCTATAAACATTTTACCTGAAGCTAAAATCACTTTCTTAACTTTTTCTGCATCATGTTCTTCGGTGATAATAGGTTTAAAACCACCAGAAGTAAATTCATCGATAGGTTTAGCAACAGTTTTATTACGTAATAAACTTTTCGGTGACATGACGATTAATGGTCTCATTTCTTGAGAATCAAGACTTGCTGCTTGAGCACGTAATAAGTGGAAGTAGTTACTTGAGCTAGATAAGTTCACTACTGTGCTATTATTTTCAGCGGCAAGTTGTAAGAATCTCTCTAAACGAGCTGAAGAGTGTTCAGCACCTTGACCTTCATATGAATGAGGTAAGAATAATGTTAAGCCTGAACGTTCTCCCCATTTGGCACGAGAACTAGATAAGAAGTTATCAAAAATCATTTGTGCCATGTTAGAGAAGTCGCCGTATTGTGCTTCCCAAATGTTAAAGCTATTTTTATTTTCAACATTATAGCCATATTCGAACCCAACAACTGCTGCTTCTGAAAGCGGTGAGTTGTGAATATCAAACGTCGCTTGCTGATTTGGGACATGATGTAATGGAGTGTATGTGTCGCCATTCTCTTCATCATGCAAAACAGCGTGTCTATGACTGAAAGTACCACGTTCACTATCTTGACCAGTTAAACGAATTGAAGTGCCATCTTGTAAAATAGTTGCAAAGGCAAGTTGTTCTGCTTGAGCCCAATCAACTAAGCCGCCTTCTTTTTCAAATGGTTCTCTACGTTTTTCAAGTACCTTGTTCAATTTTTTAAGAACGTGGAAATCTTCAGGATAAGTTAGCATAGCGTCATTAATTTCTTTTAAGTGATCAAATGAGAAGTCTTTGTCATCACTTTGCAATGGCAATTGAAGTGACTCAGGTTTTTCCATGTCTGGATTATCCATCTTATCAGACTTATCAATTTTATCATGCGCTGCACGCATTTCTTTTTGAACACTATCAATAACGTCATTCATTTCGTCTTCAGAAATGATGCCGTCTTCAACTAACTTTTTACCATAAAGTAATTCAACTGATTCATGTTTACGAATATTATGGTAAGGAACTGGGTTTGTAATTGAAGGCTCATCCATTTCATTATGACCATAACGACGATAACCAACTAAATCGATAACAACATCTTTATGGAACTCTTTACGGAATTCCATTGCGATATCTATCGCTTCGATTGTTGCTTCAACATCATCAGCATTAACGTGCAAGATTGGAACATCGTACCCTTTTGCAACGTCAGTAGAATATGTTGTTGAACGGCCATCAGTAGGTTCAGTTGTGAAGCCAATTCTATTATTAGTAATAATGTGTAATGAACCACCAGTAGTATACCCTTTTAAGCTACCTAAGTTCATTGTTTCAAAGTTAATACCTTGTCCTGGGTAAGCAGCATCACCATGAATGATAATTGGCATGGCTTTATGGAAATCAGTTGAAGGAGAACCTGCTTGATGCGTCTCATCTTGTGCAGCACGTGTTCTACCTTCAACAACTGGAGCAACAATTTCCAAGTGACTTGGGTTGTTAGCTAAAGAAATACGTTGTTCAGTGCCATAAGAATCTGTTGTCTTCACGCCACCTAAGTGATATTTTACGTCTCCAGTCCAACCTGAAGTAAGTTCTAAGCTACCGTCTTCTGGTAAGAATTTCATCGGATCTGTATGCATGAATTCTGAAATCATCATTTCGTATGGTTTCTCAAGTACGTGAGTTAATACGTTTAAACGACCACGGTGAGCCATACCGATTTGTATATTTTTAATTCCCTCGTTACCCGCTAAAGTAATTGTATGCTGAAGCATTGGTACTAACGTGTCTACCCCTTCAATTGAGAAACGTTTTGCACCTACAAAGTTTTTGTGTAAGTATTTTTCAAATCCTTCAACATGTGCTAATTTTTTGAAAAGTTCTTTTTTCTGATTATTGTTTAAATTCGCTTTATAAGGCGTTTCGATACGTCTTTTCAACCAAACTCGCTCTTTGTTGTTATTAATGTGAGTGTACTCAAAAGCAATTGGCCCTTTATAGCGTTTTTCCATACGAACTATCGCTTCATAGGCATTGTCATAAATATCTTCAAAGTGTTCTGATACAATACCAGCTGATATTTGTTCCAAAGTTTGTTGATCTAAATCAAAATCTTCAATTCCTAATTTAGGGACATGTTTACGCTCTGGAGGATTAACTGGATATATGCCTGCTTTTAAATGTCCGTATTGTCGAATGTTATCAATTAAGCGCATTACACGTTTAATAGTGCTATCTCCCGCTTGTGAACCACTTCCTCCAGTGGCCGGTTTAGCCTCGACATGAGCTTCACCTGTTTTAATTGTACTAAATAAGACTTGTAAATCTTCTGGAACTGATGATGGATCTTGTAGGTAATCATCATACAAATCTAGCATTAAACCGAGATTTGCACCGAAGTTTACAGGTGCCTCTGTAACTTCTTTTTTGTCCTTAGTCATTTTTACACCCTCCACAAAAATGTTGAAACGCTTACAAGATAATAATAGCATTATTTCAAATTTTGTTAAAGTGCATTTACCTATTAATATACAAAAAGCAGAACCAAATATAGATCGGTTCTGCGTTATTTTGAAAATTGCATTGAGTTGCGTATTTGAAGTTGTATTTTATACCAATTTTTAGCAATCTAAATTCTCTAATTTCTTTTGAATTCAAACGGTTCTAACCTTACTTTATAAAGGGAAATTAATCTTAAATGTCGTAAATTTTTGAACTTCACTTTCTACCTGGATCGAACCACCATTTAATTGCACAATTTTCTCGGCGATTGATAAACCTAAACCATTTCCACCCTGACTACGGGCACGAGATTTATCAACTCTGTAAAATCTATCGAAAATGAAATCTAAATCTTGTTTAGGAATACCCATGCCGTGGTCTGTAATTTCGATACTGATGACTTTGTTCTTTAGAGAGGTATTGATCATTATATATTTATTATCAGTATCATACTTCATTGCATTATCTAGGAAAATAAGTAGTAATTGTTCAAATTGATGTCTATTCATTTTCATTTGTATTGGCTTATTGGACAAGTGCGTTTCAAATTGGTAATCAGGATGTAAATGTCTTAATGACTTCACGCGTGATTGAATCTCATTGTTAATGTCTACATTTTCAGCTTCAAGAACATGACTATTCACACTATCTTTAGTCAATAAGAGTAATTCTTCGACAAGTTTAGTGATTCGATTGACTTCCTCTATAGAAATATCTAGAGATTCTTCAAGAATTTCTGGGTCTTTCTTCCCCCACCTCTGAATTAAGTTGAGATGACCTTGAATGATTTGTAAAGGTGTTCTTAATTCGTGAGAAGCGTCTTCAACAAATTGTCGTTGCTGATTAAATGATTCTTCAATTTGGTACATCATGTCGTTAAATGTAACGATAAGATTATCTGTCTCTTCGTAATTAGTTGTTAATTCTAGTTTCTTTTGGAAACCATCGCGCCTAATTTGATTCATCTTGTTCGACATAGTCACAATGGGTTTTGTGATTTGAGATGAAAAGATATAACTAATTCCAGCAGTTATCACAGTAGCGATTAAACCGAATGCTAAAGCTACTATATATAGTGAACGTACAAGATTGTCATAATTTTGTAGAGAATGTACTAGTACACTGTATCCATTAAAATCTTTCGAATGAATGGGTTCAGTGATTACTAAGTAATTAATGCCATGACTATTATAGATGTTTATACGTTCTGGATGGTTCATATCAAATTTCTTATTGTAATTAACGATATTGTCATTTGATGTTTGAATTAACTTCTTCCCTTTTTCATCATATATAATGACTTCTTGAAAGTTTTCTAATGAAGCATTTAAATCAAGTGCTGATATTTGAGCCAAAGATTTAGAATGAAATAAATTCGCAATATCAGTAGAACTTCTTTCAGCTTCATCAAGTTCGCTATTTCTAAGAGTATCTTTTAAGAAAAAGATAATAATTAAGCAAAATAGTAATATAGTGGTAAACGTAATGAGTGTCGTTATGATCATCCATTTATATTTTAATTTACGACGTTTGATCATCTAATCACGTATCCTACGCCACGTACAGTTTCGATAGATTTCTCCTTATTAAAAGGCTTTAATTTATTGCGTAAATATCGAATATAAACATCAACAACATTTGTTTCTACTTCGCTGTTAAATCCCCATACGTGGTCTAAAATTTGTTCACGCTGCATCACGTGATTTCTATTTTCAGCTAAAACATATAACAAATCGTACTCCGTCTTCGTCAGTTCTAGTTGAGTACCATCTACAGTCACCTTGAAGGCATCTTTATCAATAATAATGCCGTTAATATCGATAACATTTTTCTGCGGTTGTCTACGTAAAATAGCTCTTATACGAGCGAGCAACTCTTCAATATCGAATGGTTTGACGATGTAATCATCTGCACCATAATCTAATCCGGCTACTTTATCATATGTTTCACCTTTAGCAGTAATAATGATGATAGGTGTTGATTGTTCTTGGCGAATTTGTCTACAAATTTCTAAGCCATTAATATTAGGTAACATTAAATCCAATATAATAAGATCATATGATTTATTAAGTGCTTTATCTAAACCCGTACGTCCGTCATATTCTATATCAACGTTGTAATCTTCATGTTTAAGTTCAAGTTCAATAAATCGAGCAAGATTCTGCTCATCTTCTACGATTAAAATATTTGTCATATTTGCACCTCATGCTACATCTTAACTAATCAAGTATGAATGAAAAAGATGTAATCCCTAATTGTTATGAATTGTTAATAATTAATCTATATTTACTTGATTCATTTTACCACATATCAATTGTAATTGATGAAACATTATAATGAGGTTATTGCTGAAAATGATAGCTTTTCAACATTGTTATGACAATGGTTTTATACATTTATAGGGAATTTATAGAAAAAGTTTATATTTCTAATTGACAATGATTCTCAATCGTGTATAATACTAGTTGAAAATGATTATCAATACCGGATAGAACATTCCCCCCCCACATATATTTCGTTCTTATTGGATTGGTCATTTTCAATTATCCCCTTTTATATGCCCGTAAAAGACTAACGTTGAGAAACAACGTTTCAATAAAGCAGTAAACCTTTGACACTTGAGGTTTACTGCTTTTTAGTTGCTCTTTCGCTTTAGCGATTAGAGCAACTTATACTTGAGCGAAGCCTCAAGTGTATCCAATGTAACTGGATGCTAGTGGCACTTATACTTGAGTAAAGCCTCAAGTGTTACAAAAAATAATATCGCTTTAGCGATTAGAGCAACTTATCTGGTTGCTAGTGGCACTTATACTTGAGCAAAGCCTCAAGTGTTACAAAAAATAATATCGCTTTAGCGATTAGCTTAACTAATATTTTAAATTTGTAACCATGATTTATGATTAAAATGCTCCATATCCTGTGGCTTAGCGTAATCAGAAATCATATAATCAATCTCACTAAATTCACTAATACGATACGATGCACGAGCATCTCGTTTACTACTATCTGCTAATAAATAACTTAATTGACTTTGTTGAATCATAATTTGACTGACGTGTGCTTCCTCTAAATCAAATTCATAACAATCGTTCTTATCAAATGAACCACATGAAATAAAGGCTTTATCAAATTTGAAACGTTGTAATAATTCGTTTGTTAAATGCCCCTTTACTACATCTTGCTCAGTATTTGTCTTACCTGCGAGCATAATTATTTCTCCTTGAATACGTTGTTCCTCTATTGCACGATTCAACTCATTTGCAATCTTTAGGGAATTAGTGATTATAGTAGTTTGTATAATATCATTTAAATACTGAGGAATTCGACCTGTTGTCGTCCCACCATCTATAACCACGATTTCTCCAGATTGAATTTGTGAAGCTGCTTTTTTAGCTATTCTTTCTTTCACATTTGATTGTTTCTGCCATTTATTCGCGTATGATTTCTCCTTGTTAATATGATTATATTTAACCGCCCCACCGTGCGTGCGAGTAATAAGTTTGTCATATTCTAATGTTTCTAAGTCTTTTCTCACGGTTTCAGGTGTAACTTGTAAAAATAATGCTAAATCTTTAACAGCAACCTCACCGTACTGATCAACACGTTTACGTATAAGGTTTAATCGTTCTTTTCTCTTGTACATTGTTATCTATACTCCTATCTGCTTCATGCGTGCGCGCCATTTATCATTTCGCCATCTGAAATACATGATGATAAATCGCAGCGCTTCATCTGCAATACTCACTAGAATAATACCGGTGTAACCAAACCCCAAATGAATGCCTAATAGAAAGCTTCCAGGCAACAGTAACAACCAAGTAGTTATGATATTGACTGTAACAGGAAAACGCACATCCCCAGCTACATTTAATAAATCTACGATTAAATTATTAATTGCACGAATCGGTTCCAATCCTATAAGAATAACTAGATAGTAGATAATTAAATGGTATGTTTGAACATCATGTGTAAGCCATCTACCGACAGCGACGAAACCTACTAAAACGCATACCATGATAATTAAGGATTGAATCACATTAAACCATATACTTCTTAACACAGTTTTCTTTAGTACACTATAGCGATGTCTAGCTATAAAATGGCCTAAATAAATTTGGCATGCAGCGCTAAATGCCATCGCACAACTGAAAGATAAACCACTTAACACAGTTGCAACAGATTTAGCTGCAATAACTTGTGTTCCTAACATTGCTATAAATGCTGTCGTAAATGTTTGTGCAAAGTTATATGAAATTTGCTCGCCAGCACTAGGTATACCTAATGTTGAAACTTGATAAAGTATTTTAAAATTAATTTTAAAGTAATGCAGTTTCGGTCTGTAAATTTTTAAAAGTGCTATGAATGCTAAGAGACATCCAAGCAGACGGCTAATGGCTGTAGCATAAGCAATTGCTAATACAGGATTACCTACCAAATCTGGAATTATAAAAAGTACGAAAGCATTTAGAATGATATTAGTCAAATTACTAATTACTGTGATGCGTGTAGCAATCGCAGCATAATTCATAACACGAAGTACGGTTCCTATATACATTTGAGTTGAGGTCAAAGTTAAGACACTCAATATAACTAAACCAAATTGATAAGTTAGATTAAATATGTCCTTAGGTACTTGAAAAAGATGTAATAACGGTGAAAACACCATACCTACAACTAATGTAAATACAATCGAAACGATGATATTGAAAAGAAGATTGTGATAAATTTCTTTTGGAATCATTGATGTTTGGTGTGCTTTTAAATGAACAATACGAATATTAGTTCCCACGTGAATGATTGTAATAAGAAACGTAATGAGCATTAATATTTGACTCGTCATTCCGGATGCTGCAACTGCATTCGTACTATAACTGTTGAGCATTAATGTGTCAGCTTGCCCCATGAGAAGTATGAACAGTTGTTCAATAAGTATAGGTACATATAAGGATCTAAATGCGCCTTTAGTAACGATCATCAAATTCTAATACTTTCGATTTAAATATTTCATGAGGTTGTAATTCTATTAATCGTGCACCACGTTGTAAGTCACCATAAGTGTTATAGCCACCGACGCGACCAAAACTTAGACGAATTCCATATAAGTTAATAGTGAAATCATTATCATGATCGTGACCACAGAACATCCCTTCAATATCTCCATTTAATAGCATTTGACTAAATAATCCAGAATTAATTTTTGAGCAAGCAATAGGTTCATTAAATATGCCATGGAATTCTTTGATATTCTCTACTTCTCGATATTCCTGTAGAGGAATGTGTGTAAATAGTAAATTATGTTGAAAGCTACGTTTGTATTGTGACTTATACGCTTCATAAGTCTCTTTAAGCCAGTTAACGTGCTCAGGTCTGATAAAGTCGTAATCACCTATGCCAAATGGGTTATAATCCCCCCCGTCAATCACATAAAGAACGTGTGTAAGTGTATCTTGAGAGCTTACTTCAATAGTATAAGCTTCTTTATCATCAATAATTAAACTATGATGTTTTTGAACATAATTTTTAGAATATTGTTCTTCAATGGCGCGTAAATCACCCCGTTTAAGATGTCCTTCAGTGTCATGATTACCAAATGTTGTTGCAATTTGAGTATCAAATTGATTTAAATATTCGATAAGTTCTTTATAAACTCGACCAGAATCAATGACTCCTTCAGACCATATTTGATCACCAGTTAATACAGTGATATCGGGACGATAATGTGTCATCATATGTTGAATCAAATCATATGTTTTTTGATCTTTGGCGTCATTATGTGGGCCAATGTGTAAATCACTTAATTGTAGGATTTTCGTCATTTTTTAAATCTCCTTTACTCCTTAGTTGAACCTATATTGATTCCTTTTACAAAATGTTTTTGAACAAATGGGAACAAGAATAATACTGGAATTGTTAACAACACTATCATTGCCATTTGCATAGAATCACCAGTAATTGTTACTTTATCCAACATTGCATAAGAACCTGATTTCTGTTTAAGTGCTTCAGCTATTGCGGCTTGCTTAGTGAGCATATCCTGTAATACTGTTGCTAAAGGTTTTAAATTTGGGTTGCGTACGAAGAATGCGCCTGTAAACCAGTCGTTCCATTGACTCACAGCATTAAATAAAGTAATTGATGCGACTACCGGTTTACTCATTGGAAGGACTATTTTCCAAAAGATTTGAAAGTCATTACAACCATCTACCCTCGCAGCTTCGATAACACTTGTTGGTAACTGATTAAAAAATGTACGCATGATTAGAATGTTATAAACACTATAGAGTGAAGGTAAAATATAGACCCAGAAAGTGTCTGTTAAATGTAATTGATTTAATAAAATGTATAGTGGAACCACTCCAGCACTAAATAACATTGTAAATACTAAGAAGAATGAAATGATTCTTCGGAATGGCAGTGTTTTTATTGTTAAGACATACGCTGCCATGGCGGTTAATATCACGCTTAAGATTGTTCCTATGACAGTTTTAGCTACACTAATAAACAATGCATTCAATAATGTTCCTTGTTTAAATATTTCTTTAAAATTATCTAGCGAAAACTTACGAGGAAAGAATGTGATACCACCTTTTTGCGCATCGACACCGGAATTAAATGCTAAGGCAAAGATATTGATTAGTGGCAATATAATAGTAATAACTAAACCTATTATGATAATTAATGAAATGATGCGAATGACAATAGCACTTTTATCTTGGGATATTTTCATTGTCTAATACACCTCTTAGTAAATAATTTGCGTTCCTTTTTTATCTCTTTGATTTTCTACATAACGTTCAAACTGATTTAAACCAGCTTCGTTCAAGCGTTGTTTCGCACTATCGATTATTTGCTTGGCTTCTTTGTCAGTTCTTGAATAATAAGCGCGTTTAATTGCGTCGCTATAATCATCAAGTGCTACCTCTAAATCTTCACCATACTCATATTTAGATAAGAAAGATTTTACTGTTAGACCATTAACAATTTTTGCGTGCTTTTGGCGTTCGTCATAATGCCACATATCAGCAATCTTTTCAGGTGTGGTTTTGCTTGTTTTAGTATTATCGCCGTATTCGATTTCACCAAAGTCAGCTTTATTATCTATATCTGTATAACCAAGATGATCAGCCCAGTATGAACCCGCGCCTCTGAAACCACGTTTTTTCGCTTTGTCAGGGTCGTTTTTGACTTCTTTTAATACTTCTGGTTTGACGTGTGGGTTGCCTTTTTTATCTAATGTGTAATCACGACCTTTAATGCCATATTGTCCTAATAATTTACCTTCACGACTAGCTAAGAAATCAGCAAGTTTAACTACGTCCTCTGGATGTTCAGTCGTACTTGGGACAGCCCATCCGTTTGCACCAGATTTATAAGGTTTCTCAACTCTAAATTTACCTTTGACTGTATTGAGTGGGCCAAGAGGTACATATTTCATGTTTTGATTTTCAGTGACATAATTATGTAAATCTGAAACTATGCCCCATGAACCATTAACAAGTCCTTCTTTCGCTTTGTTCTCTTCCATTGTGTAAAATTCTTTCGTCATGAGTCCTTTTTGCATTAATTCTTTGACATATCTCACTCTTTTGAGTGGATAATCAGTTTGAGATTCGTGAACAATCTTTTTCCCTTTGTTTAAAAATTTCTCATCTGACTGTCCAGTCCATACGAGGTCGTTGTAGAATTTAGTGCGATCGTCGCCTCCCCAAGCTGTAGGACCAATTGGTGTAATTTCTTTACCATTATCATCTTTAAAGTGATGATCCTTCATTTTTTGTGCTAGCTTTTCTACATCTTTGGAAGTTTTAATTGATGAAGGCTTTATATGAAGTTTATCCATTATATCTTTACGAACATAGGGACCTCCTACTGTGCGACGTTCTTCTTGACCTGGATGACGATTGATACCCATGTGTACAAGGTAAGTGCCGTCCATTTCTTTATTGAACATAATATTATCTTTCGTATCTTTAGGAAGGTAGCCTTTCTTAAAATATTTACTATAGATTTTTGTGTTTTTAAGCATCTTTGTAAGATCTGTGAGTCGACCTTGTTTAGCCGCTTTATTTAGAACTTTCATTTCAGGGCGTCCACTATCGTCTAAGTAATAAACGATGAAGTCAGGTAAATCACCAGAAGCGAGACCTGATGTTAGTGCTTCAGTCGAATCTTCATTTGAAACTGTCTGTAATTCTAAAGTGATTCCGGTTTTTTTCTTTAGTTCTTTAGCAACCTCTTTATTCATCTTCGGAGAGGCATCATTATCACTTTGGAAGACTAAACCTTTTAATTTTCTATCAGCAATCCATGTATCTGGCTTCCCTTTGGCATCTGCTTTTCTCTTTGCTTCATCTTGTGATTTATCTTTGCCACACGCCGATGTGAGTATCATTACCGCAATAAGTAAGATGAGTATTGATTTTCTAAACATGTACATTCTCCTTAATATAATGAAGTATCCAGTTTTTTATCGGCAAATCTATTGATAATGACGACCGCGATTAGACCAATAACACCTTGTAAAAGTCCTATAGCTATGGCGTAACTGAAGTCTCCCTGTTCGATTCCCGTGCGTATTACAAAGGTGTCTAATATTTCTGATACACTCGCATTTCCAGGTGTCTTGAGTAAATAGATTTGATCAAAGCCAGCTTTTAAAATATCTCCTAATGAAATAATAAATAGAATAACTATTGTAGGCGTGAGCATTGGTAAAGTAATATGTATAATTTGTTTGAAGCGGTTCGCTCCGTCTATTGCTGCTGATTCGTATATTTCAGGGTTGATGCTCATGATTGCAGCAAAATAAATGATGGAGTCCCAGCCGACATTTTTCCAAATATAACTAGAAAACATGATGGTATGGAAATATTCAGGGTTCATCATAAAATAAGTTGAGCCATCACCACCGAATTTGTGAATAAGTTGATTCATTAAACCGTCATCTGGTGCGAGTAACTTCTTGAATATACCTATCACAACGACCCACGATAAAAAATGAGGTATATATAATATTCCTTGGAATAGTCCTCTGATTTTACCTAATTTAGAATCTTTAATTTCATTAAACATAATGGCTAAAATGATAGGAAAAGGAAGAGCTAGAATGAGCTTCATTCCACTGATAACAAGTGTATTTATAATGATTTGTACACATCTTGAATCAGTGAAGAATCTTTGGAAGTAGTGTAGCCCTTTCCAATCACCACCAATAATACCCGTATCAAAACGGAAATCTTTAAACGCTAAAATTAGACTTGTCATAGGTATATAATTGAAAATAAGGAAAAAAAGTAAGCAAGGTAAAATCATAAGATATAAAACTTTATGTTCCCACATTCTTTTGAGTAAAGATTTTTGATGAGTGGATTGAATTCCATGTTGCTTGATTTTACTCACGATACAACCTCCTCTTTCATTCGTTCACCTGACTCAGAATGGAAATAATGTGCATCTTTCGAATGAATGCCGAAAGATACGTTTTGTCCTAATTCAAAATTAAGGTTACTATCTACAGCGGCTACAATTTTATGATTGTCATGATGACAATGGAGTAATTTGTAAGAGCCCGTCAATTCGACTAAATCTATTTTTAAATTTGTGAGTTGAATAGGATATGCACGCGAATCATCGTTAGTAATGAGATGCAAATCTTCAGGACGAATACCAAGTCTACATTGTGAATGTGACGAAAGTTGTACTACAGATTGATCAGCAACTTTTTGAGCGTCGAAATACCATGCGTCCATATGATAAGTTAACGGGATAATATTCATCGAAGGGCTACCTATAAATGTTGCAACAAATTCATTCACTGGATGACGGTAGATTTCTTCTGGCGTGCCAATTTGTTGAATTTCTCCTTGATTTAGTATCACAATGCGTGAGGCCATCGTCATTGCTTCCGTTTGATCATGTGTGACATAGATTGTTGTTGCATTCATTTCTTTATGTATTTTAATGATTTCACTTCTCATGTTACTTCTTAATTTGGCATCTAAATTTGAAAGTGGCTCATCCATTAAAAAAATTTGTGCGTCTCTCACTATTGCTCGTCCTAACGCTACACGTTGACGTTGGCCTCCGGATAATGCTTTGGGTTTACGTTGAAGAAGATTTTCTATTTCTAATATTTTGGCAGCGTCTTGAATCTTCTTATCATAAATTTTCTTTTTAATACCACGCATTTTTAATCCAAATGCTAAGTTTTTATAAACAGTCATATGAGGATAAAGTGCATAATTTTGAAACACCATAGCTATATTACGATCTTTAGGCTGTAAATCATTAATCACTTTATCGTCGATGCTAATTGTTCCCTTACTAATATCTTCTAGACCTGCTATCATACGTAAGGTCGTAGACTTCCCACATCCCGATGGTCCAACAAATACAACAAATTCGTTGTCATGAATATCTAGATTAAAATCTTTAACTGCGTGACTACCATTTTCATAAACTTTGTTTAAATCCTTGATTTGTATCATGTCTTTGCTCCTTTGAAGATGTAATCGCAAATTCAGTATAAGAGTTTTCTATTAAAGGAAACTTTTTTCAAAATTAAGTTTTCGTAAATCAAAAACTTTTGTTTATTATTTTTCAAAAACAAAAAGACTATAAACACTTATATAAAAGCATTTATAGTCTATATTTATTCAAAAATAAAACAAAGATATTTATATTAGATAAATATTATTTACATTAAAATTACATTCAAGAAGGCATAAATAAATTCTCATTAAAACAAAAAAACCACTGAAATCTTCTTTTTAAGAATCATTTCAGTGGTTAGGTTATTATTTGTCGTGCAAGGTTTATATGGCGAGTTGTTTCTTTAGGATAAGTGTCGATAGTACAATACAAAAGGCGCCACCAATAATACCTGCAATAATATCAGTAGGATAATGAACGCCTAAATAGACTCTTGATGTTGAAATTAATAATATGAATAATGCACTTAATCCTATTAACACACCTTTAGAAATACCTGAATCATGGCGATTTAAAATGTAAATGATGCTTCCAAAGTATGAGGTTGCGCCCATTGCGTGTCCACTAGGAAAGCTAAATCCAGAAATATCAATTAAACGTAGGAGTGTTGGACGTTCTCTGTCGAAAATATTTTTAAGGACAGGATTAAGTATGCTTGAAAGACCCATTGCTATAGCAAAGAATAATGTTTCAATTTGATAACGTTTTAACATTAAATATGCTACAAGTGTGAGTGATAGACATAACATGGCCCAAACTTCACCAATTTTAGTCGCACCTAGCATAATTGATGTAGTGATAAAACTCTCTGATGCATAAATAAAATCATAAACCTCATTATCAATCCACTTTCCTAGACGAGATTCATGGAAAAATGCGATTATCCCAAAAACGAGTGTGAAAACAATGAGTAATGAAATGCGCGTCCAACGGTTCATGCTTGGTGCCCCCTACTTATTTAATGCATCATGTACAATTTTATCAAATAAATCTTCTTTAGTGTAACTTTCTTTATATGTTTTCATTTGTTTAATGATATCTTCACGATTTGTTTCAATATCATTTAACTCTTGTAATAAACCTACTTGAGTTAGTTCATCTTCAAGTGTATATCGGCCATAGCCTTTCGATGAAAAGTTTTTAGCGTTATCAATTTGGTCTCCACGAGATTGATCTAAACCTAATGGGATTAATAACATAGGTATTCTTAATGTTAAGAATTCATAAATCGCATTTGCACCGGCACGACTTACTACTGTATCTGTTATAGCTAATAAATCAGTTAAATCATCTTTAACAAACTCATATTGAACATAACCTTTTTTATCAATAGTGTTATCAACTAGTCCTTTACCAGTTAAATGGATAATTTGATAATCATGTAATAAGGCCTCTAGATTTTCACGAATTGTTTCATTGAGTTTCTTACTACCAAGACTACCACCCATGACGAGTAAGACCTTTTTATCTGTGTTAAAACCGGTTAATTGATAACCACGTTCTTTATTACCTTGTTTCAAATCCTCACGAACGGTTGCGCCAACAAAGTCAGCTTTGTCTTTAGGAAGATATTGAAGTGTATCTTCAAATGTCGTATAAATTTTTTTAGCGAATTTAAGTGCGATTTTATTCGCAAGCCCTGGTGTTAAATCAGATTCGTGGATGATTGTAGGTATTTTTAGTGAGCGGGCTGCAATGACCACAGGAACGCTTACGAATCCGCCCTTTGAAAATAATAAATCAGGTTTATGTTTTTTTAGAATTTTACGTGCATCTAACACGCCTTTTAATACTTTAAAAACGTCTTTAGCATTTTCAAATGATAAATAACGACGTAATTTACCACTAGAAATAGGATAGTATTTTATATCTGGTAGTTGAGATTCAATCATCTCTCTTTCAATTCCTTGTTTAGAACCGATATAAAACGCTTCATGACCTTTTTCCACAGCAGTAGGAATAAGACTCAAGTTAACAGATACGTGTCCTACTGTTCCTCCACCGGTAAATGCAATTTTCGACATAGTTACAACCTCTATTCCTATATTTTTTTATAATAAGCGTAAAATGGTGCGCCTCTATCGAAAGGATGATAATCCATTTCTGCTTCTCCAGCTTTAGTAAATCCAAATTTCTCAAAAAGATTTTGCGCGGGTTTATTTAGCGCAAACGTGTCAGTAAGAATAACATGTATGCCATGTTCCTCTGTTAAATCTACCGCAAATTGGAAAAGTTCAGTTGCTGCACCTTTATAATCTTTTGATCCAGCTAATCTATGGATAACATAAGCACCTTCACGATTAACTGGCCATTCAATGTCATCATACCACTCTGATTGTGTTTGGTCGATAACAATAAAACCGTAAATTTTACTATCTACATCCAATACATAAAGTGTTTCGGTTTCGATGTCTTTCTCAAAATGTTCGGTTACAGGGTATTTATCGTCCCATTGATTATTATTAAATTCTTTCATTTTTTCTTTTGCTTCATCAACGAGTTTTTCAATTACAGGTAAATCATTTTTTGTTGCTGTTCTAATCATCTTGCCAAAACACCTCTTTTTTATAGTATTAAAAAAATGATACGCCCCATTTCTTATATAATTTAACAAATGAGGCGTATTTTAAACTTATATAACTAAAGTCGCTAACTATTATATAGATTGTATTAAATAAATGAGCGATACATTCTCTCTAATAGTACTTTAAGTCATATAAATAAGATTTAATCAAACCTATATTTACTTTTCAAACAATATCTTACTTAAGTTTTTTAAGTAATTTGTCTAATACAGTATCATGTTTATTTGACTTTTCAACTAATTCTTGAGTGAATTTATCATTTGTCTTTTTATCAAATTTTCCGGTTACTTCCAAATGATTGTCTTTCTGGAAGGATTTAATTGCAGATTCTAATTCTGAATCAAATTGGTTAGACTCATTATTCACTTTATAACCTAAGGCTGTGAGTCCAATTTTCATCGTTTTAACATTCTTATTCTCGTCACCTAAATGATAAGTTTTATTATTAGGTATAACGTTAAGAGATTGATATTTAGGTGTAGCTATATTACTGTCCGGTTGAATACCTTTACCATGAATATAATGACCATCAGGTGTTAACCATTTCATTTCAGTATATTTTAGTAATGAACCATCACCGAATTCACGTGTAGTTTGTACAATTCCTTTACCAAATGTTTTAGAGCCATAAACCTTAGCTTTATGATAATCTTTCATAGCACCTGTAAAGACTTCTGATGCACTTGCTGAACCATCATTTACTAAGATAGAAACATCCATATCTTTTGCTTGTTTCAACGAATCATTTGATGTTTTCAATTGCTCCTTATCATCGCCTTTTTCTAATTGAACAACTGTTTTTCCTTTATCGATAAAGATGTTCGCCATTTTAACAGCTTCGTCTAGAAGACCACCAGGATTGTTACGTAAATCTAATACTATTTTACGTACACCTTGTTTGTGTGCCTTGATAATTGCAGATTTTAATTCTCCAGATGTATTACTTTGGAATTTATTAATAGTAAAGACACCAACGTTGCCTTTTTTCTCGTATTCGACACTCTTAACATGAATCGTATCACGTTTAATCTTAATGTCTTTTTCTTGAGAACCTCGTTTGATAGTTAAAGTTACTTTAGTACCTTTTTTACCTCTGACTAGTTTTACGACTTGGTCTAATGGTTTGCCTTCAACAGATTTACCATTAACTTTCGTTACGACATCTTTCGGTTGTATTCCTGCTTTTTCAGCTGGTGAGTCTTTCATTGGACTGGTAATACTAATTTGATCATTTTTCTTCTGCATTTCTGCGCCAATACCAACGAAATCTCCTGACACACCTTCATTGAATTGTTTAGTTTCCTCAGAAGTCATATATTCTGAATATGGATCCTTTAATTCTTTAACCATTCCATCAATTGCTGATTGTGTTAATTTATCTGAATCTTGCTTTTTATAATAATCTTTATTTAGCGTCTTATATACATATTCTATCTTTTTTAAATCTGCACGTTGATCTTTATTGAGTCCGCTCATCTTATGACTAATCAATATCGTCTCGGCCACAGTGATTCCTGCTGTTATTAAAATAACTCCAAGAAGAATCAACAGAAACTGCCAAATTTTAAATCTTACTTGTTTGTTTTTATTTTGAGAATTTGATTGACTTTCGTCGTCTTGTTGTTGTGCATCATTACGTTCTGAATCATTACTCACTTTATCACATCCCTTGTACTTGCTAAATTTATATTAATCATTATGTATATGCTCTTAGTTCTCCCTTTTTTATGAAAATGAAGTTAGAAAATATATAAAATAGACAACTTCTCCAACTGTGAAGCAAATTAAGCGAGGACTACTCTTCATTATTATATAACTATGTTTCATATACATGAGTCGTAAGATGTATCTTAAATTAATTTGAAAAATTGAGAATCATGCTAACATATGTAAATGATGGCTTTAATTTATATACAAAATCAAACAAAAATGTGGGAGTGAAATAGTATTCAACTTTAATCGTTTGAACACAAAGTTCACTCCCTTTTTTTATTAGTAAAAACTTTGTTTAATTTTAAAATTTTAACCATTCAGTATACTCTTCGTATAAATCATCAAAGACATACATGGGTACAGTAAACTCACTTTGAGTTTCAATGTACTCTGAAAGGACGTTGAAGTCATCTTCATGTTTAGGAAATGCAAGGTCATCAAAGATTTGCTCAGCTAATTCCCCTTTATCGTCTTTACGACCACGAACAGTCATAACAAATTGATAGAATGAGTAATTTTTAACCATTAGCTTACAGTCACATCAATAACTTGAGTCTCGCCTTTAACAACTGCTTCTACATCTTCTAAATGAATAGACTCAGTTTGGTCAGAATTTGTGATAATAATTGGTGAAATGACTGATTTAGCATTATTTTTAATATATTCTAAATCAAAACGAATAAGTGGGTCGCCTACCTTCACAGTGTCACCACTTTCGACTAATACTTCAAAGCCTTCACCATCAAGTTGAACAGTATCTAGACCAATGTGTACGAGTAGTTCTAATCCATTGTCTGCTTTAAGTCCTACAGCATGCTTTGTTGGGAAGACATTGTCGACCTTGCCTTCAATTGGTGCAACGACTTCACCTTCTGTAGGATTTATACCAAAACCCTCACCCATCATTTTTTGTGCAAATACAGGGTCAGGAATATCTTCAATTTTCACATATTCACCTGTTAACGGTGCGTATATTTTAATATCTTTATTGATTTCTTTGCCTTTTCCGAATAATTTTTTAAACATTGTTGTTCACTCCTATTTTTCAAAGTGTGGAATTAAATCACCATATCCAAGTTCTTCTAACTTTTCATATGGAATAAATTGAATAGCTGCTGAATTAATACAATAGCGTAGACCACCGGTTTCCTTCGGACCGTCATTGAATACATGTCCTAAATGACTATTAGCATCTTCAGAACGTACTTCAGTTCTTATCATACCAAAAGATTTATCAACGAGTTCAATGATTTCATCATCATTTAATGCTTTGGAGAAACTTGGCCAACCACAGTTAGATTCAAATTTTTCTTCTGATGTGAATAAAGGTTTACCAGATAATTTATCAACATAAATACCCTTATCAAAATGATTCCAATATTCATTTTGGAATGGTGGTTCTGTGCCATTTTCTTGAGTGACAAGATATTCCATTTCATTCAATTCATCTTTATTTTTCTTAATCATTTTGAGACCCCCAATGTGATTCTATAAATGCTTTTCTGCCAGATCCACGTTGGTATTGCTCATAATGCAATGGATTTTTCTCATAATAGTCTTGGTGATAATCTTCAGCAGGGTAGAAGTTTTTATAAGGTTTGATTGGTGTGATGACAGGTTTATTAAATATACCTTGCTCTTCAATTTGTTGTTTTTTCAATTCAGCTGCCTTTTTCTGATTATCATCATGATAAAAGATTACTGGCTGATAACTTTCACCTCTATCGAAGAACTGACCACCATCATCTGTGGGGTCGAATGTTTTAAAGTAAACATCTAATATATTTTCGAAGGAAGTAATTTCAGGATCGTATTCAATTTGTACAGCTTCAACGTGACCAGTTTGATTCGTACAGACTTGTTCATAAGTGGGATTCTCAACGTGACCACCACTATATCCTGAAACGACAGATTTTATTCCTGGGTAAGAAGTAAATGGTTTTACCATACACCAGAAACAACCTCCTGCAAGCGTTGCATATGCCATAGTAGTACCTCCTTAAGTTGTCTCTTTTTTAATAATTTACGCTAAACACCATGTAATTTAAAGTATTTTACTCAACATTAAATAGCTAGAGTTTATCCTAAAGAATTAATCTCTAAGTACAACTAGACCAATAGCACCTTGACCTGTGTGAGTTGAAATAACTGGAGTTGTGACGTTGACATCAAATTGATCAAAATGAAAAGCATCGCTAAATGACTTTTTGAGTTTATCAACAAATTCAATCACATTCGCATGAGCAACACCTATTGATTTAACATTATGATTTTCAATAAATTCAGTTATTTCTTTCTTTAAATATTGAATGCTAGATTTTTGAGTTCTAGCATTATGAACAAGTTCTAATTTTCCCTCATTTAATGTACCTATGGGTTTAATCTTCATAATATTCCCTATTAAACCTTTAGTTTTACTAATACGTCCGCCCTTAATAAGTTGATTCAATTGCCCTATGACTACGAAAAGTTGAATATTATCGCGTAGTTTGTCGACACTTTCAACAATGTCAGTTGTAGGTGTTCCCTTTTCAACTAAATCAACGATGTGCTCAATTTGATAACCTAAGCCATATGAGATTGATTTAGAATCGATAACAGTAATTTTACCGCCTACCATTTGACTAGCTTGAACGGCAGTATTATAAGTACCACTCAGACCTGAAGATAGATGTATGCTAATAATCTCTACATCTTCTTTAATTAACTCTTCATATTTTTCTATAAATTTACCGATGGGCGGTTGACTCGTTTTGACGTCTGCATCTGCCTCGATATATTCAATATATTCTTTAGAAGAAATGTCTTCTTGATCAGTATAAGAATTACCATCAATAGTGATACTTAAAGGAATAACGTGAATATCATGTTTCTTTAAGTATTCATGTGATAAATCAGAGGTGGAATCCGTGACGATAACTTGTTTAGTCATAAATAGCCTCCTATTGGTCATTTCTGCGCACTAAATGTAAAAATGTATGCGGAATAGTATTTTTTTCATCTAATTGTCCTTCAACAGAACTCTCAACTTCCCAATCTTCAAATGTATAAGGAGGGAAGAATGTATCTCCTTGGAACTTACCGTCGACAACAGTGATATACATGTCATCAACTTTATCTATCATTTCTTCGAAAAGTGTTTGTCCACCAAAAATAAATACTTGTCCAGGAATATTATTAATTTCTTCAATAGAATGAATGACATCGACACCTTCGTGTTTAAATGAAGGATTATTTGTTAATACAACATTTCGTCTATTAGGTAAAGGTTTCCCAATAGATTCGAAAGTTTTTCTACCCATTACCAATGTGTGACCAGTTGATAATTGTTTAACGTGTTTTAAATCATTTGGAAGGTGCCAAGGTAATTGATTTTGATATCCGATAACTCTTTGTTTATCATGTGCGACGAGGATGGATAAAGTCATCGTCTTCCCCCTTTCTTATGGTAAATATGATTAGATTTCTATATTTTTATTTATAAAGTAAGTCAATCTATACCGCTATAGGTGCTTTGATAGCAGGGTGTGATTCATAATCCACAATTTCTAAATCTTCATAGTTGATATCGAAAATGGATTTGTCTGAATTTATCTGTAATGTCGGTGCTTTGTAACTCTCACGAGAAAGTTGAGTTTCAATAGCTGACATATGGTTTGAATAAATATGTGCATCTCCGAAGGTATGAACAAATTCACCTACTTCAAGTTCACATTCTTTTGCGATGAGATGAGTAAGTAAGGCGTAGCTCGCAATATTGAAAGGTACACCTAAGAAAATGTCAGCACTACGTTGATAAAGTTGGCAACTTAACTTACCATCTTGAACGTAAAATTGGAACATAGTGTGACATGGTGGTAGCGCCATGGTCTCAATCTCTGTAGGATTCCACGCAGACACAATATGACGTCGAGAATTAGGATTTGTTTTAATTTGCTCAATTACTGTTTTTAGCTGATCGAAGTGATTACCATCTTTATCTTCCCAGTCTCTCCACTGTTTACCGTAAACATTACCTAAATCACCATATTGACGAGCAAATTCATCATCATTTAGAATACGTTCTTTAAATTTTTTCATCTCTTCTTTATATTGCTCATTAAATTCTGGATCTTCTTGAGAACGATGTCCAAAGTTAGTCATGTCAGGTCCTTGATAGTCTTCAGAATTAACGTAATTTTCGAAGGCCCACTCGTTCCATATATTATTATTATATTTAAGTAAATATTGTATGTTTGTATCACCTTTAATAAACCACAACAATTCTGTAGCTACTAATTTAAATGAAACTTTTTTAGTTGTTAATAAAGGGAACCCCTTTGATAAATCAAATCTTAATTGATGACCAAACTTAGAAATTGTACCAGTATGAGTACGATCATCACGTTGATTACCTATTTCTAATACCTCTTCGCATAAGCTATGATACGCTTTGTCGAATGGATTATACATATGTACAGCTCCTTTAAGTAAATCACTTTATTTTAGTTATTATTAATAAATTATATTACTGAATATTATACTAGAAATCATTAACTGTTGATAGGGAGAGCTATTTAAGATGACAAATTTCTTTTTTTGGATAAAAAAACCGAGTTACATTGTGAAATGCTGTAACTCGGGGTAGTACAATTAAAAAATTATTGGCAATGGTCATCAAAAGCGTCTTTTAAATCCATTGCGATATCGTTAATATCTCTGCCTTCAATATGTTCACGTGGAATAAAGTGAACTAAGTTTTGCCCTTTAAACAAGGCATATGAAGGACTAGAAGGCACTTGTTGGATGTATTCACGCATTGTTTGTGTTGCTTCTTTATCCTGACCTGCAAAAACAGTTACTTTATTTGTGGGTTTCACTTCGTTTTGTTCAGCAACCGCTACAGCAGCTGGTCTAGCTAATCCTGCTGCACAACCACATGTTGAATTAATAACAACGAATGTTGTTTCATCATCTTTTAAGTCATTCATGTAACCCTTCACATCGTCACTAGTTTCTAAACTTTTGAAACCATTTTCAGTAAGTTCAGAACGCATTTGTTGCGCTAATTCTCTCATATAAGACTCATAGCCGTTCATATTAACACTCCTTGATACTTCTTTTGTCATTTATTATTAAACATTAAATAAGTTATCTTTTCCGATTAGCAATTTGTTTCCAAACTGAACCTAAAGCCTCATCTCCATTTTCTATTCTGGAGATAGCCATTTCTATTTGAAGTTTGACTTCATACGCTGAATCGTCTGCATGTGCTTTTAGTGATGCCAATTGTTCCTCATTACCCTCATCAAAAATAAACATCGCTGCACGCCATCTTACGATTTTTTGAGGGTCATCAAGTGCTTTTTCCATTTCTGGTAAAGCTTCTTTGAAACCTAAGTCACTAAGGCAATCGCCAGCAGTTCTTCTTACAGCTGGACTTTTATCGTGAAGACCTTGATAAATATAAGGTAAAATTTTAGGATCTTCAATCATCCCTAGTAGCACAACAGCTTCACGTCTTAAAGGGATTTTCTCTTCATTAAGTGCTGTTTCTAACAACGGGATATCATCAAATGTAGGTGTTGGAAATGCCTTAAGCATTCTGAGACGTGCTTTCCAATCTTGTGCTGACTCATACTCATCCAATGTGACATGTTGATAATGTTGTTCTGGAACTATAATATCAGTTTCAAGTGCTTCTTTAACTAGCGAATCAAGGCGTTCTTCGGGATAAAGTGCGATAACTTCTTCATAAACGCTCTCCATTACTTCTTCCACATTACCATATCGAATGCCGAAATCTTCCCATTTTCTCAAGAATACTACATTATCATTTTCTTTTTGGGCTTCTAGCATTTTATCGATATAAATTTCTGGTAATTGTTTACGTTGTTCATCTTTATTTGTTGTAATCTTAAGTTGATAAGGTATCCCTTTAAACATTAGAACTTCCGCACGAACTTCACCATAATGTTCGTCAGGTTGAGGTTCTTGATTATAGCTTGATTCATTATTAAGTGTTGAAGTGATTTGAGGTAAGACGTCTTCCCAATTGGCCTTTGGTTGTTTGTCTATTGCTAGGAAATCCATCACATAAAAGATGGATTTTACGCCTTCAAGTTTGAGAAGATCGTTAATAAATTGTGGTTGATTTTCTCTTACTTCAGTATAAGTATTGGATTGATTATCTTCTCTTTTTTCAGATAATACAATTTTCATTGTATTAGGACTAGGAGTAGGTTCTACACGAACAATCTCCATTTTTTAGCCCCCCTTTAAATAAAACGTTTATATTAATGATTAAAAGCTGCTTGAATTTGTGGTAATAAATCATCCCAGTTTGCGTCATCTTCTTTGTCAACTGAGATGAAGTCCATCACATAAAAAATAGATTTGACGCCATCGATATCGAATAATCGATTAATAAATTCTGGTTGCCCTTCTTTAGCAGAAGTATAAGTTGTTGAAGAATTATCTTGACGTGGTTCACTTAAAGAAATTTTCATAGTGTTGTGATTTGGTGTTTCTGAAATTGCTACGATTTCCATATTGGTGTCCTCCTATTGTAGCTCGTTCCCTATTTGTTTGATTTGTTTACCTACTGAACACTCATTAATGCAAAAATGATGCGCTTGTGTTTTACCTTGCGTTTTTCTGTTGTGCGCTTTTAGTGGGCATTGGTAACAATAAGTGTTCATGAGCTCGTCGATTTTATTAATCGCTTTTTGTTCTGAATAAGTGAGTATAGCCTCCACTTCCTTTAGCTATATACTTTATTAATGTTACATCTCTTATTTCACATGTTTGTATTATAGCATTGTTAGGGATGTATTTTGAAATAATCAATTTATATTTAATTATTGGAAGTTTGTTGCAAAAGGTACTGAGAAAGAATGCTGATTGAGTTGTATGTATTATGTAAATTTTAGTAACGCTATTGCATATTTTTGTTTTTTAAAGTAAACTAATTAGGTTATTTTTTCGCGGTTTCTAAACACCCGCTTTAACAAAATTTAGGAGGATGTAAGATGTTTAATGAGATTTTTGGTGTAGCTTCGTTTATAGTTACATTTATTTTAATGGTTCTCATGTATCGCTTTTTTGGTAAGCATGGTTTAATTGCATGGGTAGCAATGGGAACAATTATAGCTAATATTCAAGTCATAAAGACAGTTCATATATTTGGTATTTCGGCGACATTAGGGAATGTTATGTTCGCTTCTATCTATCTTGCAACAGACATATTGAATGATATTTACGGCAGAAAAGTAGCAAAACGTGCCGTTTGGTTAGGTTTTTCTTCAACATTAGTAATGATTATTGTAATGCAAATGTCTTTACACTTTATACCTGCACCTGAAGATACTGCTCAAGGTGCGCTTAAAACAATCTTTGATTTAGTGCCTAGAATTGCTTTAGGTTCAATCGTTGCATATATTATCGGGCAACATGTAGATGTGTTTATCTTTTCAATGATTAAAAAGATTTTCAGCTCAGATAAAACGTTTATTATACGTGCTTATGGTAGTACGATTTTAAGTTCAATTATAGATACAGCATTATTTGTTATCATTGCATTTGCCGGTACTTTACCTAATATGGCTGTGTTCGAAATATTTATAACAACTTACCTACTAAAACTTATTTCAACTATATTCAATGTGCCTTTCGGTTACATTGCTAAATCTTTCTATCGCAAAGGTAAGATTCAAAAACTTGATGAAGGCTATTAATTCTTAGTCGACCTATTAAAGGACTAAGTTAATTGAGACTGTCGATAAAGTCTAAGGACTTTGTTGACAGTTTTTTATGTGCGCGTTTTTTCAGGATCTTGTCTCAATATACAGGTATAAAACAAGTCTTTAAAGGTAATCATTTTCAAGAAAAAGTCAGGAAAGAAATGATTTGACCTGTCTATTTATAAATTTGCTACAATATAGTCAAACTTACAAACGAAGGTGTATATGAGATGGCAAAAATATACTTTGATGCTGCAACTAAAGGTAATCCGGGTAGAAGTGCATGTGCAGTTGTAATTAAAGAAGAATCTGAACGTCACGTGTTTACTCATGATTTAGGAGAGTTAGATAATCATAGTGCGGAATGGGCAGCAATGATTTATGCGTTAGAACATGCAAGAGAGCTCAATGTTAGAAACGCCCTACTTCATACTGATTCAAAATTAATTGAAGATAGTGTTAATAGTGGTCGTGTAAAAAATGCTAAATTTAAACCTTATTATGATAATATGGAAATTCTCGAACAAAGTTTTGATTTAATGTTTGTTAAATGGGTTCCTAGAGATAAAAATATAGAAGCAAACCAGCATGCACAACAAGCTTTATATAAATTGATTAAATAAAAAAAGAACAGGCTATAGGATTTCCTATAACCTGTTCTTACTTTAGAAGCGGTTATTTATTTTTTACTTTTTTGAACGCTTTTTGTTTTTAGTAGTACCTTTTTTTGACTTAGTGTTTGAAGAAGGACGTTGAGTTTTATTTGTTTTTGCTTTTTTCGAAGAACATGTCTCTCTTCTCATCTGTTTGTTCTCCTCTTTTTCTCTTTTATTTTTCACTACAGGAATTGCTTTTTTATTGTCTTCTTCAATAACAGTTTCTTCTTCTTTATCTTTTTTTCGTTTAGCTATAATCAATGGTTCTACTTTTTTAGAATCGGAAATATGAAGATCCTTCTTATCATTCAGTTTTTCTTCTTCCTCTTCTTTTTTACGTCTTTTAGCAAGCGCTAGCCAGAATCCTGAAAGTAAACCAGTTAGTGTGATGAAGCCTACTGCTTTGCCAAAGTCATCGATATCTCGATTGATGAAATTATTATCATGATGTTTAACATGTTTAGGATCATCTTCTTTGTGTTTATTCTTACCTGATTTAATACCTGAGTGACTTAATACTTCTTTGTAAGATTCTGTTTGACCTATATGACTTTTTACATCATTTTCTCTTAGACGGACGTCTTGTTTATAAGCGTTGTTAGCAGCGCGTTGTTGATTGGAAATTGAATCAAATGAACCTTCTAAACCTACTTCCATGATTTTACGAATACCATTCAATAACGCGTCTTGGACTTCTTTGATTGATTTAGCACGATGAATTGCATTCATAGTATCTAATTCTATTTGTCTAATACGATTGATTGCCAATTGTCTTTGGTATTGACTTGCTGACATATCATTAATAATTTGTTGAGTTCTATTATTAACAACGTTATTGAGTCTACGTTCAGCTTTATGTTTTTCACCGAGTAAATGAGCTTGTGCAATGATGTGATCGCGTTGCGCTTTGAAATCTTTGAGAATGCGTTTGAGTTCGTCTAGATTTTTTGCATTTTTAATCATGTTATAAACTTTAGATTCAAGATCTTTTAGTTGATGATTGAATTGAGCTTGTTCTTCAGGTGATAAATCAGAAATATGTTTAATTTCTTGTACACCTTCTTGTGTAAGTTTATTAACTTCAGCTTTATTAGCTTCTTTAGCTTTGTCCAATGTAAATTGTCTAGGATCAAAATGATTAATATCATTTAAATCTTTATTTTGATTATTTTCAACATCTTTTACATTAGTTGAATTGTTAATTTTATCAATAGCTTGATCTTTAAGTTTTTGAACTTCAGCTTTAGCTTGTTCTTTTTGCTGTTCGGTTAAAATTTTATCATTATCAATTTCATCTAACTTTTGTTTAGTAGCTTGATCAATTTGTTGTGATGCTTCATCTTTTGCAACTTGAAGTTCTTTTTCAATAACATCTACAGGGACATCGACAATAACTGATGTATCGTTCGCAAGAGTCACTTCAACTTTCGCAGTTAGGTTATCTGCAACTTTACCTGTGTTAGGTAATGAAATGATTCTTACTTTAAGACCATCAGCTAAAGTCATGGCACTTTCAATTTCACTAAGTGTAATCGTAGCACCTCTATGCACGATGACTTTTCCTGTAACTAACGCATTTTGTAAGCTTAAATCAGGACGATGAAGTATTGATGGCTGTTGATCAGTATCCCATATTACAATTTTCGCAATGTGGTTAAGACTATCATCTTTAACTTTGTTAATTTGATCTACAGAATTAGAGTTCTCTATTTGTTTAATAGCCTCTTTTTCCGCTTTATTGATTTCAGCAAGTGCGTGTGCTTTTTGCTGGTCAGTCAAATCAGGATTGTTATTGATTGCATCTCGCTTACGTTGTGCTAAATCTTTAATTGATTGTTTAGCTTGTTCTTTTGCAGATATGATATCTTGAGTACCTTTCATTAATTGATCTGCTTTAGCTTTTTCATCTGCAACAGCTTGTTTATTAGTAGCACGATCAATCTCGTTTTTAATGTTCTCGATTGCATGATTTAAATCATCTTTGAGTTTCTCTTTTTCTTGATTAGATAAATTAGGGTTTTGATCAATATTATTCAATAAACCTTTTAATTTTTGATCGATATCATTATTAGCATCAATTTTAGCTTTTGGTAATTCATCAGCATGCGTATGTTTAATAGCTGTTGTTCCTTCATTTTCAGCGTTATAAACGCCTGTATTAGAACTTGCATGATCAATATCAGCATTAGCATGTTTAGCTGCATTCTCTACAGATTTAATAGCTTGTGCTTTTGATTCATCTGTAGCATTAGCATGATTGATTTCATCAAGTTGATGTTTAAGTGCATCGTCAATAGCTTTATGTGCAGCTTGTTGAGCATTTTTAAGGCGTTGTTCACCATTAAGTGCGTCTTTAGCATCTTTAATCGCTTGAGTCATACCTTCAATAACAGTGATATCTAAGTTGTCGCCATCTTTTTTGTTTAAAACATTATTAGCTATATTTATCGCATTATCAAATTGTAATTTTAAATCTTCGTCTGCATTTTGATAATTAATACTATCTTTAGTAGATTGGTTTAATTGTGCAACGGTATCTCTAAGGTCTTTCATTGCATCATTTAGACTTGAAGCATTATCTACTATGTTTGTTATATCTTTAATATTATCAGATTTATTAATCTCATTTGTTAAATAATTGTTTTGAGCATTATTAAGAGTATCAAGTTGTTTTATAAATTGTTTAGATTTCTCTTTAGCTTCGGCAAGACGTTGTTCACCATTTAATGCATCTTTAGTGCTATCAATTGCTTGAGATAATCCTTGAATATCTCTTTCGTTGAGGTTGGCGCCTTTAGTTTTACTTAATGCTTCTCTAGCGTCTTTAATTGCTTTATTAAATTGACGTTTTAAATCATAGTCGGCATTAATGTAATTGATGCTTGATTTAACAGGATTAACTGTTTCTTTTAATTTGGCTTTTAATTCTGACATAGAATTATTTAAATCTGATGCAGTAGAAACGATTTGCGATAAATCTTTTAGATTATCAGTATCATTTGCTTGTTTAATTGAGTCTACACGTTGAGCATTATTTAAATCTTTTAATTGATTAATAAATATCTCAGCTTTAAATTTAGCTTTAGCAAGACGTTGATCACCATTTAATGCTTCTTTAGTATCTTTAATAGACTGAATTAAGCCTTGAACTTCTTCAATTGAAGCAGGTTTACCTGTAGCTTTAGACAATGTATTTCTTGCTTGTTGAAGCGCTTGATCAAATTGATTTTGTAAATCCTCGTCTGCATTGATGTAGTTAACACTCGCATGAACAGGTGTTGCATTACTTATTAAAGCATTGTGTAAATCTTCCATAGCTTTATTTAATTCAGTAACTTTCGAGATTGATTCAGCTAGTGAATTAAGATCTTCTGAATTAGTGATACTATTTTCAGCAACTTTACGTTGAGCATTATTTAAATTTGATAATGTTTGAACGTATTCTTGTGCTTTAGCTTTAGCTTTAGCAAGACGTTCTTCCCCGTTGAGAGCATCTTTCGTATCTATAATTGCTTGTTTTAAACCGTCTACTTGATTTTCATCTAAGTCTTTACCTGTTGATTTGGCTAGGGCTTTTCTAGCGTTATTTAATGCTTCATCAAATTGATTTTTAAGATCGTTATCAGCATTAATATAATTTGAGCTCGCTTGAACAGGTGCAGCATTATTGATTAAGCTATCTTTTAATGCATTCATAGCGTCGTCTAAGTTCATAGATTTGTTAATTAGACGAGATAATTTAGTTAATGAATCTGTACTTGCTACATCTTTGAGTGCATGAGTTAATTGAGCTTTATTAATTTGATTTAAACCTTCTATAAATTTATCTGCTTTCAGTTTTGCAGCTTTCAAACGTTCAATACCATTTAAAGCGTCTTTAGTTTCTGAAATTGCATCTTTAAGTGCGTCAACAGCTTCGAAATCTAGGTTTTGACCTTTAGTTTTATTAAGAACATTTCTAGCATTGTTAATCGCTTGTTTAAAGTTATCTCTTAATTGTGTATCTGCATTAATATAGTTGATGCTCGCCTTAGTTGGTGCATAGTTATCGATAATTGATTGAGCTAACTCGTGCATGATGTCATTTAAGTTTGTTCCATCATCAACGATGTGATTAATTTCAATCAAATCATGAGATTGATTGATCTTATCTACTAAAGCGGTTCTTTGAGCATCATTAATTTTATCTAATGAATTAATGTAAGCTAAAGCTTTAGGTCTAGCCCCCACTAATCTAGCGATACCATTTAAGTCATTTTTAGCGTGGCTAATTTGATGAATTGCTTCTTCTATTTCTTGTTGTGTTGCATTTGTTTTAATTACGTTTTGAGCGTGCTCTAAAGCATCATCATATGCTGTGATTCTATCATCATCTGCTTGACGATAATTATCTCCATGCTCAACAGAATCAGCATCATCGATAAATTGTTTTAATTGTCCCATTGCTTTATTTAGAGCTTGGGCATTTGCTTTAGCAATTGCTATTTCATCAAGTTTAGTAGCATGTTGAACGTTATCTTTGGCTGTTTGTTGTTGACTCGCATTTAAATATTTAAGTTGATCGATAGTATTATTTGCGTCAGTTTTAGCTTCTTGCACACGTTGATCACCATTAAGGTTTTCAGAAGCTTGATTAAGTTGATTTAGAACTTGCTCTACTTGTTCTTTATTAGCATCTGTACCATTAGTTTTATTAATTATAGCTTCTGCATTATTAAGTGATTGATTAAGTGTTTCTTTTCTATCATCTGAAGACTCAGTATAGTTAGGTGACGCTTTATCTATAATCACTTGTTGGGTTTTATCCTTAAGAGCTTTCATGTCGTTATCAAGATCTTTAGCTTGTTGGAGCAATTGTTTTACTTCTGTTCTTAAAGGCGCATTTTTAATCGCTTTAACAATTGATTGTTTTTGTGCGTCATTAAGGTTTTTCATATCATCAATGTCATATTGTGCTTTAGCTTTATCGTAGGCTAATTTTTCAGCGCCAAGTAGATTGTTCTCAGCAGCCAATACTCTATTTTTTATAATATCAACTTTATTAGGTTCTAATGTTGGATTAGTAGTTTGATTAATCAAATCTTTAGCTTCTGTTACTTTTTGATCATACTGGTCTTGGAATTTAGAATCCTCGTTTAAGTACTTACTACTATTTTTCACATTATTACTTTCAGCTACGACATTTTCTAAAGATTTCATTGCTTGATCAAGTGCTTGCGCGTTATTTAAGTTTTCTGCTACTTCACTACGAGTTTTAGAATTAGTATTTTTGTTGATGATTTGTTCGCGTTGTGCTGTATTAAGATGAGTTAAACCATTAATTGTGTTTGCAGCATCTTGTTTTGCTTGGGCAAGTTTTTGATCACCGTGTAGGTTGCTTTGAGCAGCTTCAAGTCCATGCGTTAAGTTATTTATTACAGTTGGATCCATTTCAGGGTTATCCTGTCTATAAATAACTTTTTCTATGTTTTGAAGTGCTTGTTTATAAGCATCTTGTTCAGGTTGATCTTCATTGATAAATTGACTACTATTTAAGACATTTGTACTTTGATCATACACATGATTAAGTCCATCCATAGCGTTATTTAATGCTTTGGCTTTATCTAAAGCTTGAGTCACTTCAGCTCTTGTATCTGCGCCATAGATTTGTTTAGCAATGTCGCCACTTTGAGGTGAAGTTAAACTTGATAATTTACGTAATTGTTTAGCAGCTTCGTCTTTGGCAATGTTAAGTTTATTTAGGCCATGAAGGTTATTTTTCGCATTTCGAACATTATCAATAGCACTTTGGATGTCGCTAACAGACATTGTTGGTTGAGTCGTTTGATGCAATATATTCTCTACGTTTGTGACAGCATTATCATACGCCTGTTGTTCGGCAGGGTCTTCATTAATATAATCACTAGAATTTTTAACTTGATCTTTATCTTTGATACTATTTTCCAAAGCTTTCATCATGTTATTTAAAACATCTGCTTGTCCTATGATTTGTTGAACCTCAGCTCTCGTTGGTGCATTGTTAATTTGTTCATTAAATGCTTGTTGTTGAGCTGTGTTTAAATGATTCAATGTAGAAATAGTTTGATGAGCAGTTTGTTTATCTTCGTTTAGTAATTTTACACCATTTAAGGCATCTTTAGCCAGATTAACTTGTTGAGTCAACTGTTCAATTGTGTCTTTATTTAATGTTGGATTGTGCTCATTGATAACACTTTCTGCATCAGTTACTGCATGATTATAAGCTTGTTGTTTATCTTCGTTTTCATTGATGTATCTACTTTCTTGTCTAACAGTGGCTTGATCTTGAATACTGTTTCTTAGTTTACCCATTGCATCATTAAGTTCTTCTGCAATATGCATTTGCTGAGTAACGTTATCTCTGGTTGTAGCTTTATTAATAAGTGCTTTTTCAGCAATTTTCTGAGGAGTGTTTAAATTACTTAAGCTATCGATAACGTTATTGGCATTTTCTTTAGCTACTTGTAATTTATGTTCTCCCTCAAGAGTAGTAACTTTTTGTTTTATTTTATTAATCGTATTTTCGATTTCGTCATTTGACATAGTAGGTTGTGTCGTTTGATCAATGATTGCTTGGCCCTGTGCAATAGCATCGTTATACGCTTGTTGCGCTGTACTATCTTCATTAACATAATTGCTAGTTTTTCTTACGCTATCTTGTTGTCCCACAATGTCTTTAAGTTTTTGCATTTCGGAATCTAAAGCTCTAGCTTTGCTGTAGACATTATTAACATCAGAAACTCTAGTTGCTTGTTGTATTTCATGTGTTAAAGCTTCTTTTTGAGCTTGGTTAAGATTATCTAAATGATTTACTGCATATGTTTGTGTGCGTTTATCATCATTAAGTACACGTTCGCCGTGAAGGTTATTCTTAGTTGTTTGAACATTTGACGTATCACGCTCTATTACTAAAGGATCCATAGTTGGATTAGAAGTTTGATTAATAATTTGTTGAGCATGATCTACAGCATTGTCATAAGCATTTTGAATACTTGGTACTTCATTGATGTAATTGCTTGTTTGTTTAATATCATTAGCATCAGCAATACTGTCTCTTAATTTTTTCATTGCTGTATCTAATGGTTTAGCTTTATTAACTGTAGCAACGATGTCTGGTCGTGTTTGGGCTTGTTGAATTTCATGATTTAGCTCGTCTTTTTGAGCATGGTTCAAGCTCTTCATTTGATTAATACGTTCAGTTGCTTGTTGTTTATCTTGTTCTAATTTTTGTTCTCCATGAAGATCATTTTTAGCAGCGTCTAGTTTTTGAGTAATTTCGTTAATATTTTCTGGAGACATATTAGGGTTATCTTGTTGATCTACAATTTGTTTAGCTTGGTTTACATAGTGATCATAGTTTCCTTTTTGAGCTGTATCTTCATTAATGTAATTACTAGTTTGTTTTACAGTTTCATTGCCAGCTAATGCGTCTTCTAATTTTTTCATCGCATCGTTAAGTTGGTTGGCTAATTTAGCTACACTTTGAACACCAGGTCTCGTAGTTGCATCACGAATTTCTTCCTCAAGTTCTTGTTTTTGCGCATGGTTTAAATGCGTTAAATGATCTAAAGTATCTTTTGCATTTGTCTTATCAGTCGCAAGTTTTTGATCTCCATGTAAATTGTCTTTAGCTTGAGTAACTTCATTTACAATATTTTGAACATCACTATTGGATAATGTAGGGTCAGGATTGTCGTTGATAATGTTCTTAGCTTTTGTTACCGCTTGATTATAAGCTGCTTGTTGTTCAGGGTCTTCATTAATATATTTGCTACTATGAAGAACTTGTTCATTATCAGCAATTGAATCTCTCAGTGCTTTCATTGTGTTGTTAAGTTGTTTTGCATTTTCCAATACTTGAGCAACTTGAGTTTTAGTCGGTGCATTGAAAATGTCATCAACTAGCTTGCCATGTTGACCGTTAGTCAAATTGTTAAAGTTGTTTAATTGTGATGAGGCTTCTTTTTGGGCTTCAAGCAATTTATCGCTACCATGTAAATTATTAAGTGCTTGATTAACATTTGCTAAAGCTTTATCTATTTCTCCTTTGTCCATAGTAGGAGGTTGAGCATTGATTAAATCTTTAGCAGCTTGAATTGCTTTATCGTAAGCATCTTTTTGAGTAGGATCTTCATTAATATAATCACTACTTTGTTTAACGTTACTAGCGTTGTTGATAGCTTGTTGCAATTGTTTCATTGAGTCATTTAATTGATTAGCGTCGTTAATGATGTTATTCACTTGTGCTTTAGTTGACGCTTGATTAATCAATTCACGTTCTTTATCCTTTTGAGCCTCTGTTAGTCCATCTAATTTATCAATAGCTTGATTACCAGTTGTTTTAGCTTCAGTTAACTTAGCTTCCCCATTTAAGTTGTTTTGAGCATTAATGATAGTCTGAGTCGTTTTATTAATTACATCTTTATTAAGCTCTGGTGGTTGTGATGTTGTAATAATTTGAGTACCTTGGTTGATGGCAGAATCATAGTTAACTTGATTAGTGTGATCAGCATTAATGTATTTACTTTCTGTTTTGACTTGATTTTCTTTATCTACTTCAGCTCTAAGAGATTTCATGGCTTCATTTAGTTCTTTCGCTTTTTGAAGTGCCTCTTGAACACCAGGTATAGTTTGAGATTGATTAACTAATGTTTTTTCTGCTAATACTTGTCCAGGATTAAGTGATTCTAATCGATCAATTTGACTATTAGCTTGATTTTTCGATTCTTGTAGTTTTTGTTCACCATGTAAAGCTTCACTTGCACTTTGTAATTGATTTAATGCTTGCTCAATTGTAGTTTTATCTAAAGTTTTATCAGGTACTGCATTAATGATATTCTTCGCTTTTTGTAAAGCATCATTATAAGCATTTTGAGAGGCTGGGTCTTCATTAATATAGTTACTTGATTGTTTAATGCTATTCTCTAGATGAACTTCGTTCTCTAACTGATGCATCGCTTCATTTAATGCTTTAGCGTTATTTAAATCACTTTGAACTTCTGTTCTTGAAGGTGCACTATTAATTTCATTGTGCTCTGCTTGTCTTTGAGGGTCATTCAAGTTTCTTAATTGATCTATTTCGTTATTAGCATCTTGTTGAGCTTTTTGTAATTTTTGTTCTCCATGAAGATCGCCTTTTGCTAGTTCTATATTTTGAATAGCATTACTAATATCATTTTTACTTAATACATCAGTAGTATTTCCACTGATGATGTCTTGTCCGCTTTGAATAGCTTTATCATATATTCTTTGAATTTCAGGGTCTTCATTCAAATAATTGCTTTGCTTATGAACGCTAGGTTGTTGTTCAACTAATGATTTGAGTTTGCCCATTTCGCTATTAAGTTCATTTGCTTGGTTAACAATTTCTGCTACTTTTTGTTTAGTTGTAGCTTGATTAATTAAATTATTTAGAGCTTGTTTTTGTTTATCATTTAAGTTCGGTAAATGATTTATAGTTTCATTAGATTCATTTTGGCTTTGAGTTAATTTATCTGCACCATGTAATGCATCTTTAGTTTCTTTTACTTTTTGAGCAGCAGCATTAATTTCTCTTGGATCCATCGTTGGATCATTTTGTTGATTTAACAAATGTTCAGCATTACTCAAAGCATTATCATAAGCTATTTTCTTATCTGGATCTTCGTTAATGTAGTTACTAGAGTTAAGCGTATCGTTTTTGTCGGCAATACTTTGTTTCAATTCTTTCATTGCTTGATTTAAAACTTTAGCTTGTTCTAATTGCTGTTCCACAGCTGTTCTAGTTTCAGATGCTTGGATATCCTGAACTTCTTTGGCAGTTTGAGCACGATTTAAGTTATTCAAACCATAAACATCATTTATTGCGTTGTTTTTGGCTTGTTGTAATTTTTGTTCTCCATGTAATCCATGTTCAGCGCTATTAATTTGTTGAATAACATTACTAATGTCACTTCCATTCATTGTTGGATCGTTATGTGCATCAATAATTGCTTGTCCTTTTTTAATAGCATTATTATAAGCTTCTTTTTGAGGTGTATCCTCGTTGATATAGTCACTAGTTTGTCTAATATTAGAAGCTTTTGCGACAGCTGCTTTTAATTCTTCCATTTCATTATTAAGGAATTTAGCTTCTTTTAATTTTTTACTTATCTCAGTTCTATGTGTTAACTGATCTATAGCTTCATCTAAGGCGTGTTTTTGAGAATCAGTTAAACCTGTTAAGTTTCCAATTTCTTGTTTAGCATTATTTTTATCGTCTTGAAGTTTTTGAGCTCCATTTAAAGCATGTTTTGCGTTCTCTAATGCTTGAGTAGCTTGATTAACACTTTGAGGATCCATAGTCGCATTAGTTTCAGTAATAATATTGTTGATATTATTAACAGCATTATCATAAGCGTGTTGTTGAGTAGAATCTGCATTCGCATAATCACTACTTTGTCGTACTTGATCTTGATCCTTAATACTAACTCTCATAGCCTTCATAGCGTTATTAAGCTCTTTAGCTTTTTGTAATTCTTGAGATAATCCATCTAATGTCGTTGCATTGTTTAAATTATCTTCAAGTTTTTTACGTTGCGGTTGATTAAGGCTATTTAATGTACCAAGTTCTTTGAGTGCCTCTTTTTGAGCAGCGTCAAATCTTGATTGACCATTTAATGCGTTTTGAGCATCATCAATTTTATTAATCAATTTTTGAAGTTTAAGATGATCTAATGTATCAGGATGATTATCTATTAATTCTTTAGCTTCTTTAATAGCATTATCATAAGCCTGTTTAGTAGCATCGTCAGCATTAACATAATTACCTGATTGGTGTACTATGCTTTGTTTTGCTATTTGATCTTTAATGTCTGACATATCACTATTTAATTGTTTAGCAATATCTAGTTGTTTTTTAACTTCGGCTCTAGTATCAGCGTTATCAATTAATGGTTTAAAGTGAGCTTTTTGTTCATTAGTTAAATCATTTAAATGATTTAATTGATCATTTGCTTCTTGTTTAGCTTGTTCTAATTTTTGCTCGCCGTGTAAATGATTAACAGCATTCTGGATATTGTGAAGCGCATCATCAATTTTATTTTTATCTAATGTTGGATTAGAAGTTTGATTGATAATATCTTTAGCAGCGTTTATAGCGTTGTTATATGCTTTTTGTTGTTCTGTATCTTCATTCTCAAACTTACTACTAGATGTAATTGCTGGATCTTGATTAACTTGATTTTCAAGTTGTTTCATGGCATTATCCAGTGCTTTTGCTTCTTTAAGTTTTTCTGCTACTTGCTCTCTAGTTGTAGCGCCATCGATAGCTTGTTTTAAAGCATCTTTTTGTGGTTGATTAAGATGCGTCATATGATCAATTGAATTATTAGAAGTGTCTTTTTCATTTTGTAGACGTTGCTCACCATGTAAATTATCTGTTGCTGTTTTAATATTATTTAATGCTTTAATGATATCTTGTGGATTGATATTTGGATCATTAGTATTTTTGATTATGTCTTCAGCATGTTTAATCGCGTCGTCATATGCTTGTTTTTGAGCAGAATCTTCATTGAAATAGTTACTACTTGAATGAACGCTATCCTTAAGGGCAACTTGATTTTTAAGTTGTTCCATTGCGTTATTAATTTGCTTAGCTTGTTCAAGTTCTTGTTTGATATCATCTCTACTATCAGAATGGTTAATTAATTCTTTAAGTTTCTCACGTTGGGCATCTGTTAAGTTAGTCAAATTATTTAGCTCTTTTGAAGTAGTAGTTTTATCTTGATTTAATTTTTCTACTCCATGAAGGGCTTGTTCAGCATTTTGTACAGCCTGAGTAGCTTGTTCTATAGTGCCTTTATTGAGTTCTGGATTTTGAGTCGCATTAATAATATCTTCAGCACGTTGAACAGCTTGATCATAATTTGCTTTTACAGTTGGATCTTCATTTAAATATTTGCTTTCGGATTTAACTTGATCTTGGTTAGCGATACTTTGTCTTAAAGATTCCATAGCATGATCTAAATCTTGAGCAGTTTGCAGGTGTTGTTGAACTTGCTCAAGTGTAGTTGATTGATTAACTAAATGTTTTTCAGCATCTTTTTGAGCGTTATTTAAATTAGAAAGATTAGTTATCGTTTGAGTCGCATTTTGTTGAGCTGCTTCTAATCTATGATTACCATCTAATGCATCTTTCGTAGTATTTACTGTTTGTGATGCTCTAGAGATATCACCTTTATTAATAGTAGGTTGATTTGTACCATTAATGAGGTCGTTGGCATGTTGAACAGCTTGATCGTATGCTTGTTTTTTCGTTGGTTCAGCATTAATGTAATTGCCATTTGAAATAATAGTCGCATTATCTTTAATACTCTCTTTTAAAGTCCCCATTAAACCGTTTAATGCTTGAGCTTCTGATAAATCATGAGCCACACTCGTACGTGTGTGTTGACTATCAATGAGTGAATCTTCCATGTGTTTTTGAGCGTTATTAAGATTTGGTAATTGTGAGATAGTTTGCTTAGCACTGTCTTTATCTTGTTGAAGCTTAACATCACCGTGTAAATTAGACTTCGATTGTGTAACGGCGTTAGTTAAATTATTAATAGTGTTAGTATCTAATGTTGCTTGAGTTTCATCTACAACCTGTTGTGCATTGTTAACTGCGTTATCATACGCTTGTTGTTCAGGTTGATCTTCGTTTATATACTTACTACTATTTTTAATCTCTGCTTTATCTTTTATGCTTTCTCTTAAACCATGCATAGCAGTATTTAAAGTTTTTGAAGATTCAAGTAATTGATTAACCTCTGTACGAGTTGTTGCAGCTTTAACTTTTGCAATTTCCGCAGTTTTTTGTGGGTCATTAAGACTCGTTAAACCACTTATCTCAGTTTCTGCTGATTGTTGATCTTTTTTGAGTTTTTGAATACCATGTAAAGCATTTTCCGTATTATTAACAGTGTGAGTTAATTGTTCTATTTCTGCTTTATCTAAGACTGGATGAGTATTGTTATTAATAGTACTTTCAGCATTATTAACTGCAATATTATAATCACGTTGTTGAGTTGGATCTTCATTGATATAATTACTACCTTGTTTGACTTGGTTTGTATTTTGAATGCTATCTCTTAAAGCTTTCATCGCAGTATTTAATCCATTAGCTTGAGTTAATAGTTCTTGAACTTTAGGTCGAGTTTCTGCATTAGAAATGAGTTTATTTATTTCGCGTTTTTGACCATCGTTAAGACTAGTTAAACCATTTACATTCTGAGTTGCAGATTGTTTAGCTGAAGCTAATTGACTTACACCATCGAGTGCTTGTTGAGTTTGTTGAACACGTGTTAACGCTTGTTGAATTTTATCTTTATTTAATTCAACTTGAGGTGCGGCGTTAATGATGTTTTCAGCATTTTGTAGAGCTTGGTCGTAGGCGGAAATCTTTGTAGGATCAGCATTGATATAAGCACTACTATGTCTTACTTCATCTTTATTGTTAATACCATCTCTTAAGGCTTTCATTGCATCATTTAACGCTTTAGCAGATGCTAAATCTTGTGCAACGTCAGTTCTTGTTGTTGCTTGATTTACTTGATTCTTTTCAGCACTTATTTGTTGAGGATTTAAGCTCGTTAATCCCTCTATCTCCCTATTAGCATTTTGTTGCTCAGTGTGTAATTTATTTTCACCATCTAATGCATTTTTAGTTGTGTTGATTTGGTTAGTTGCTTGTTCAATTTCACTTTTATTCATTACTGGATCGTGTGTTTTATTAATAATGTTTTGTCCAGCTCGAATAGCTACATCGTAATTATTTTTAGGTTGTTGATCTTCATTGAAATAGTTACTTTGTTGATGAACTTGATTTTGTTGATTAACAGCATCTCTTAACAATTTCATAGCATTATTTAATTCTTTATCAGTAGTTAATTGTTGATTAACATCTGGAATTGTGGTTTGTGCTTGAATATTTTGGATTGCTTTTTGACGTTGTGCATCGTTTAATCCTGAGAGTTTATTAATTTCACTAATAGCATTATTTTTAGCATTGTCAAGAAGACGTGCTCCATGTAATGCATTTTGAGCATTAGTTAAGTTTTGAACTTTTTGTTCAATTACTGTGTTATCTAAAGTAGGCTTACTACTTTCATTAATAATTGATTGTGCTTGTTGAAGCGCTTGATCGTATGCGCTTTTATGTTCAGGAGTCTCATTAATATAATCACTACTTTGTTTTACTCTAGTACTTTCGCCAACTTTATCTCTCAACTGTTTCATTGAGTTATTCAAAGCTTTAGCTTCGTTAAGTTGATTTGCAACGTCAGTTCTAGTAGTTGAACTATTTACAAGAGCCTCTTCTCCAGTTTTTTGAGGATCATTTAAATAACCTAATTGATTGATAGTTTGATTAGCTTCATTTTTAGCTTGTTGTCTTTTATTAGCACCATGTAAAGCATTTTTAGCGTTATTGATTTGATTAATAGCTTGGTCAATTGTTGTTTTATTCATAATTGGATTTTGTTGACCGCTAATAATGTCTTCGCCATTATCAATTGCATTATTATAAGCATTTTGTTGAGCTGTATCTTCATTAATATAGTCACTTGAATGGTGAACTTGATCCTTAGCGTTGACCAAATTACGCAAAGTTTTCATAGATTGATCTAATGCTTGAGCTTCACTTAAAGTGCTAGAAACTTGGTCTCTAGTTTTAGCTGAACTTATAGTGTTATTTTCATTGGATTTTTGGGCATTAGTTAAACCATTGAGATTGTTAATTGTTGCTTGAGCATCTTGTTTAGCTTTAGCTAATTTAGTTTCTCCATTTAAGTTATTAATCGCTGAATTAATTTGATTAATAGCTTGTTGAATTGAATTTTTATCTAATTCAGGGTTCTGAGTTTTATCTTTAATTGCTTCAGCATTCGCTATGGCAGAAGTATAAGCGTTTTGTTGAGCTGTATCTTCATTTATATACTTACTACTACTTAAAACATTATTCTTATCATTTATAAGATTATTAAGTTGTTCCATCACTTTATTAAGTTCTTTAGCTTTATTTAATTGTGATGCAACTTCTGGTCTTGTTTGAACTCCATTAATCAATTCTTTTTCTTTAGTTCTCTGAGCATTTGTAAGTTGATTTAATGAATTTATCGTATTATCCGCATCTTCTTTAGCTTTACGAAGCTGAGCTTCACCATCTAAGGCATTTTTGGTAGTTATAATAGCTTGTGCTTTTTGATTAATAATATTTGGATCTAAAGTCGCTTGTTTTTCATCAATAATACCTTTAGCTGTATTAATAGCATCTGTATAAGCTTGTTGTTTATCTGGTTCAGCATTAATGTAATTACTTTGAGTCGGTACATTAGCGTTATCAGTAATGTTTTGTCTTAGCGTATGCATTGCATTGTTAATAGTTTTAGCTTTTTCCAACTCTGATGATATCTCAGTTCGTGTATTAGAGCTATCTATTACACCTTTAATAGCCTCTTTTTGAGGTGTGTTTAAATTAGATAATTTATTTAAAGAATTATTTGCACTAGTTTTATCAGCTTCTAATTTTTGTTCACCATGAAGTTCTGATTTCTTAGTATTAATATTATTTATTGCTTGTATAACAGTATTGTTATTTAATATTGGATCAGAAGTTTTATCAATGATAGTTTGTCCCTCAGTAATAGCGTTGTTATAGGCAGTTTTCTGAGGTTGATCTTCATTAATGTAGTTACTTGTTGATTGAACTTGACTTTGATCATTAACTAATGATTTTAAAGAGCCCATTGAACTATCTAAAGTTTTAGCATCATCAAGTTGTGTTTGAACTTCTGTGCGAGTGTTTTTGTTATTGATTAATGCTTTTTCAGCTGATTTTTGTGCTGGTGTTAAGTGAGTTAAATTATCTATTTCAGTGTCTGCATTATGTTGTGCTTCTTGTAATTTTTGTTGACCATGTAAATTATTTTGAGCTGTAGTCACAGCTTGAGCTTTTTCATTTACAGTGTTTACGCTCATAACAGGATTGCTTGATGCATTTATTAATGTCTGAGCATTTGTTACAGCTTGATTATATGCTTCTTTAGATTCATTATCTTCGTTGATATAATTACTACTTGCTTTAATATGATTAACATTATTTACGCTCTCGCGTAACGATTTCATAGCATTATTCAAGTTAGCGTAGTCTTGTAATTGGCTAGTAATATTTGATCTAGTAGTAGCATGCTCAACATTCTCTTTAGCTTTAGCACATTGTGCATCATTCAAATATGTTAAACCATCAATTGTATTCTTAGCATTAGTTTTAGCTTCAGCTAATTTATTATTACCGTTCAAATCATTTTTAGTTGAGTTAACTTTTTCAGTAATTTTACTTATCTCACTAGGGTTTAGTTGAACATTATTTTTATTGGATTCATTAATGATTTGTTTAGCTTGATTAACTGCACTATTATAAGCGTCTTGTTTATCTTTATCCGCATTTATATAGTTGCCTTGTTGAATTTCACTATTGTTGTCTGCGACACTTTGTTTTAATCCAGTCATTGATGTATTAACGACATTTGCGTTGTCTTTAATATGATTAACTGATGTTATGTTATCTGAATGATTAATTTGATCAGTTAAAGCTTGGCGTTGAGCGTTATTCAAATCATGTAAATCACTTAGATGATTAATAGCATGTTCTTTAGCTTCAGCTAATCTTTGTTGACCGTCTAACGCGTCTTTAGTTTGTTGTACCTTTTGAGCTTTTTGATTTACTACATCACTACTCATTGTTGGGTTATGAGTTTGATTTAAAATCTCATTAGCTGAATTAACAGCGTCATCATAAGCTAGACGTTTATCATTTGATGCATCGATATAATTTTCAGTTTGTTTAACATTTTGATAATTAGAAATGCTGTCAGCTAAAGTTTTCATAGCTTGATTTAATATGTCAGCGTTATTTTGAATAGCTTTTAAATCACGATAATTACCAGCGCTATTAATTTGTTGAATAAAGTCCTCTTTTTGTGGTGCGTTAAGATTTCCTTCACCATTGATATGTGTAATAAATGGCTGTCTATCTAAAACTAATTGGGATCTTGCGTTATCTAAAGCCTGTTGAATTTTACTTGTCTCACGTGCGGCTGCTCTAATCTCTGCTACTGTAGGACTTCCGCTTAATATACCTTTATCTTTATTTAATTCTTGTTTAGCGGCTTCTAATTTTTCATTATAGTTTTGTAAAGATTGTGTAGTCATACCCTCTGTATCAGTTTGCTGAGTGATGCTATTTTCAAGTGCTTGCTTAGCTATTTCGAGTGGATCTTTGTCAGGTATTAACGAATCACGAGCGTGATTTAGATCCTTAATGACTTGATTAGCATCTGCCACTGCTTGGTTGACTTGTTCTACTGTTAGAGTATCTGGGTGTCTTGTTAATTTATTGATTTTTGTTTTTTCACTAAGTGCTTCACTCAACGAATCATTAAAATCTTCAACTGAGTCGGCTGTCATACCGTCAGTGTTAGTACCTGCGTCAATTGCTGTTTGAATATTTTTCATAGCTGTTTTTAAAGGTTGTATATCAACTTTGAGCGTTTGTTTAGCTTGAGTTAATTCATTATTAATTCGCTCTGCGGTCGCTTTATTAGTATTAATAGCTTCAACATTAGGGTTGTTAGCAAGTACGTTATTAATAGTATTGATTTCATCTTTAGCCGCTTGCAGTTTTTGATTGTAGACTTGAACAGACTGCTTTGTCATACCCACAGTACTAGGGGCAGAATCGATATTGTTTTGTAATTGTTGTTTTGCTGATTCTAGAGGTTCTTTATTAACAGTTAAACCATTTATCGCTGATGATAAATTATCAAGTTTTTGGTTTACTTTTTCTATTTCTGTTGAAATCTCTTGATCAGTAGCATTACCATTATTAATTAAAGCTTGAGCTAAATTTGACTCAGTTTGAGCTTCTTGTTTGGCATGTTGATAGGCATTTACAGACTGTTGCGTCATACCTTCCGTATGAACAATTTCATTTATTTTATCTTCAAGTTTAGTTCTCGCTACTTTCAGTGCTTCATTATTTGCTAAAGGTTGAAGTTTATTAATCGCTTCAGTTAATTGTTGGTTAACTTGATTTACTTCTTGTAAAGCTTGATCCACTTCATTTACAGTGCGAATAGCCTTTTGAATTACTGTATTTGCATTATTTTTAGCAGCAGTAATTTGAGATTGTAATGCTTGCATCGCTTTATTATAAGATTCAATACTATTTGGTTTTTTATTGTTAGTATCACCTGTTCTATTCAATCCATTCAATGCATTTTGTAATTTACTTGTATCAGCAGTTAAATGTTGCTTAGCATCATTAAGTGCTTGCAATGCTTGATTAACTTTAGATTTTTCATCCGCAATTTGTTGAGCAGTAGCATCTCCGTTATCAATTATTGAGTTTGCTAGGTTGATGGCACTTTGTGCATCAGCTCTTTTAGCATTGTAATTATTAATAGAGTCTTGAGTCATACCTGTAGTGCTAGGTTGATTATTAATCGCTTCCTGTAATTGATTTCTAGCAGTAACTAATTCGTTATTGTTAGCCTTGTTTTCTAGTAAATGTATTGCACTGTCTAACTTGGGTTGAACAGCTTTAATGTTGTTTAATGCGTTATTAACTTGTTCTACTGACGGGTTTTCATTATCTAAAACTTGTTTAGCTTCATTTTGAGCTGCATTAATCTGATTTTGAATCTTAGCTTTAGCGTCTTGATACTTTTTAATGCTTGCAGGCGTTTTACCCTCAGTACTAACTTGTTCAGTTAATGTATTGTAAGCGTTTTGAAGTTCTGTCTTATCAGCTCTCAAATCATTTTTAGCACTATTCAATGCTTGTAAAGCTTGATCAACTTTATCTTTTTCAGCTGAAATTTGTTGAACATTAGCATCACCGTTTGCAATTACTTGCTCAGCTGTTTGAAGTTCAGCTTGTGCCGCTTGTTTTTTTACATTGTAATTTTGAACAGATTGTTGAGTCATTCCAGTAGTTGAAGGAGTTGAATCAACAGCTTGTTGTAATCGTTGTTTAGCGTTAACTAGTTCGCTATTGTCTGCTTTTTGATGTAATAAGTTGACTGCTTTAGTAACTTCAGGTTGAATAGCTTGGATTTTTCTAAGAGCTTCCTTGACAGCATTAACTGTAGGGTTATCATTCTGAAGTACTGAATTAGCTTCACTTTTAGCATTGTTTATTTGTGAATTAATTTGTGCTATCGCTTTATTATATTCTTTAATACTAGCTGGTGTTTTATCAGAAGTATTAACAGGTTTTGTTAATTCATTATAAGCAGCTTGTAATTGAGATTTATCAGCTCTCAAATCATTTTTGGCTTTATTTAAAGCTGTAGTAGCCTCTTCAACTTTTGTTTTTTCATTAGAAATTTCACTGGCTGATGCATCGCCGTTTGCAATTACTTGATCAGCTTTTTGAAGTTCAGTTTGTGCCGCTTGTTTTTTGGCATTGTAATTAGCTATTGACTGCTCAGTCATACCTTCTGTTGAAGGGACTTGGTTTATAGCGTTTTCTAGTAGTTGTTTTGCATTTACAAGTGCAGAATTATTTTCTTTAGGTTGCAATAAAGCTTCAGCTTGATTTACTTTTGTTTGGACTGCATTAACCTTATTAAGTGCATTTCTAACTTGTTCAACTGAAGGATTATTATTATTAATTACACTATTTGCCTCAGCTTTAGCACTGTCTAGTTCATTTTTAAAGCCATTTAATTCTCGTTCATATCTTTCAACTGACGATGGTTTTTTATCTGTTAAGTTAACTGATTGATTTAAATGATTATAAGCATTTTCTAATTGAGTTTTATCTGCTCTTAAATTATTTTTAGCTTCTGTATACTCTCTTTCGGCTTGGTCAACTCTATTTTTAGCTTCAGTAATTTGTTGAGCAGTTGCATCCCCATTATTAATAACATTAGTGGCATTTTGAATCGCTTGTTCAGCTGCTTGATGTTTATTATTGAAGTTTTGAGTACTTTGTGCTGTCATACCATCAGTTGATACAGTTGTTTGTAATGTTCGTTGTAGTTGATTTTTAGCAGAAACTAATTCACTATTATCTGCTTTATTTTCTAGCAAGTTATTGGCACTAGTTATTTTAGGTTGAACAGCTTTAATTTTATTTAAAGCATCATTAACTTGCGAAACTGTTGGGTTACTGCTATCTAATACATGTTTTGCCTCATTTTTAGCAGAATCAATTTGTGATTGAATTTTAGCAATAGCATCATTGTATTTATGAATACTAGCTGGTGTTTTACCCTCTGTGCTAATATGTTCAGTTAATTTGTTGTAAGCAGTTTGCAATTGAGATTTATCGGCTCTTAAACCATCTTTTGCATTATTTAAAGCTTGTAACGCTTGATCGACTTTAGTTTTTTCTGCAGCAATTTGTTGAGCACTAGCATTACCATCATCTATTACATGTTGAGCATTATTGAGTTCTGAACGAGCTGCTGCTTGTTTAGCGTTATAAATGTCTACAGTTTGTTGAGTCATTCCTGTAGTTGAAGGAACTTGATTTACGGCATTTTGTAATTGCTGTTTAGCTTGAACTAATGCAGTATTGTTTTCTTTATTTTGTAATAAAGCTTTTGCTTCATTAACTTTAGTTTGCATTTCTCTAACTTTACTTAATGCGTTTCTTACATCTGCTACGCTTGGGTTACTAGCTTTGAGAACATTATCTGCCTGTGCTTTTACATTATTATATTCATTTTTAAACTGATTAAATTTATTATTATAAGCTTCTATTGAAGCAGGTTTTTTATTATTTGTATCTGCCGGTTGAATTAATTGATTATAAGCGCTTTGTAATTCTTCTTTATTAGCTCTCAAACCACTTTTGGCGTCGTTTAGAGCTTGTAAAGCCTGATCGACTTTAGTTTTTTCTGCAGCAATTTGTTGAGCAGTAGCATCGCCATTATTAATTACATTCTGAGCTTCTTGTATTTCGTTTTGAGCAGCTTGTTGTTTTGCTCTATATACATTAATACTTTCTTGAGTCATTCCTGTAGTTGAAGGAACTTGATTTACGGCATTTTGCAATTGTTGTTTAGCATTTACAAGTGCAGAATTATTCTCTTTATTTTGTAATAAAGCTTCAGCTTGATTAACTTTTGTTTGAACAGCATTAACTTTATCCAAAGCGTTTTTAACTTGTGAGACTGTAGGATTGTTATTGTTAAGTACACCACTAGCTTCAGATTTTGCAGCGTTTAATTCATTTTTAAAACCTTCTAAGGCTTGTTTATATCTTGTAACAGAAGACGGTGTTTTATCTGTTAAGTTCACTTGTTGATTTAAGTGATTATAAGCTGTTTCTAATTGAGTTTTATCTGCTCTTAAATTATTTTTAGCTTCTGTATACTCTCTTTCGGCTTGGTCAACTCTATTTTTAGCTTCAGTAATTTGTTGAGCAGTTGCATCCCCATTATTAATTACATTAGCAGCATTTTGGATCGCTTGTTCAGCTGCTTGACGTTTAGCATTATAATTTTGAGCACTTTGTTGAGTCATTCCATTCGTAGAGGCAGCTGGTTGTAAAACTTGTTGTAAATGATCTTTAGCTCTTACTAATTGACTATTATCAGCTCTATTTTGTAGTAAACTTTTAGCTTCATTAATCTTTGCTTGTGCTGCTTTAACTTGGCTCAAAGCGTTATTTACTTGTTGAGGTGTTGCAAATTCTGTATTAATAACTTTATCAGCTTCATTTTTAGCTTGATTAATTTGAGCTTGAGCTCGAGCCATAGCTTGGTCAAAGTTTCTAATACTAGCCGGTGTTTTATTTTCTTTACTGATAGTATCATCTAAGTGATTACGAGCATTAATTAATTCAGTTTTATTAACTTTTGTTCTAATAGTTTCTGTGATCTCTTGCGTACTACCATCATTATAGTTAATGGTTACAGGTATTTGAGTTGTACTTCCTCCTGCAAGGTGAGTGGGAAGTGTTGCACCCCTTTTAATTACTGCATTACGTTTATTGGCTACTTGAACAGCATTATTCACATCCTCATTACTTACATTTTGACCTTGTTCTTTAATGATTTCATTAATAACTACGGTGTGAAGTGGAGGTGCAGCTACTGTGTTAGTACTGCTGCTCTCAGTGTTTCCGCTTCCTGCTCTAGAGATAATTGTTACTTGTGATTCAGGTTTAATGCTATTAGCATTGAAAATAATTATTCCGTTGCTTTGATTGAAGGAAACATAGCTAGGTTTGTTAGTAATTGACCAAGTGCCATTATTATTATGAGTAACTGTAAATGATTTAGATAACTCATGGCTATTTTCTAATTTTTCTGTATAAGTAACTTCTACTTTAGCAGTTGGATTATTAGAATGAGCTCTATTATCTGGTGTTATTTCAAATGTACCGTTTTCCCATACTTTAGCACTTGCTTGCTCTGGCTGAGGAGCTTTTACAGTGAATAACCCGCTCTCTGCTGTTGGACTAATAGTTTCCCCAGATCCTTCAGTAGCTAATGCTTGAAGTGTGTCTCCTGTCGCGATAGCAGGTCTATTTATTAATATTGAACTACCATTATCGCTAGCCAATACTCCTCTTACATTTGGCTCACCATTTTGAACAATCCATCGACCTTCATTATTTTTAATAAATGTTGTTAGTTTGTGGCCGTTTTTATTAATTACAATCTTATCTGCAATCGATTGAGTGTGAGAAGTTGTGCCTTCAATTGGTACTTCTCTCACTGCACCTGGAGTTATGGTAACTTCTCCTGAATTAGATTCAGTGATAATTGCATTGTTAGGCTGAGCACTCGTTACTATGAATGTACCAGGTTGTGATTCTTGCCAAGGGTGACCACCAGCATCTAATACATCGTAAGTACCTGTCTTTACAAACGTTTGACTAGTATAAGCTAAACTTTGCCATTGTGAAGTATTTGAACCTGTAGTTTTAGGGTTCCAGTAAAATAAAAAGCCGTTTGTAGGTAAGTCGTCTCCATTTTCTAAATGTACATATTTTTTAACCCAAGTACCTCCAGGGAAGGTTTGGCCAATTTGAATTTTATATACTGAATTAGCAAAGTCAAATTTATACACCCATACTTTTACTGGTACTTCTACTGGTGTGTCAATACCTGGATAATGAATTAAAGCAGTTAAGTTTTGTATACCTGCAACATTTTTGTCTGGTTGGCGATTATCCTTCCAAGAAGTTGTTGCTCCATATCTATTATTACCTTCAAAAATTATATAGTTGTTTACATCAGTTCCTCGACTTAAATCAATACCAAATTTATCTCTATTTGGTGTAACAGCAGATATTGTTGGATAAACCATTACTGGAATATTAACTGTTCGTGTACCTTGATGATTCGGTAAAGTGACATTTATAACTTTTTCTGATTCTCCGATAGTATTTTTCCAAGTGTCAGGACTGTCGACCCAAGAGAACTGTGAACCTGATGGAGCATTACTTATAAAGTTATTAAAGTTATTAAAATTGAAATTAGAACCTTTTACAAATTTAATACCACCATTTTTAGCATGTATACCTTCTGTAACATTAACAGGATTACTAGCATCAGAGGTAACAGTAATATTCTCAGTCACATTATTTACACCATTACTAGTGACTTTTGCGTAAGTTAAATTATTTTCAGTAATTGAGACTTTTGCTGTTATATTACCTGTAGGTAATATGCCTTGAATAGTTACAGTAGCCACACCATTAGAATCTACTGTTTGCGTTGTATTTTGAATAATTGAACCATTAGATTGGTATAGAGATACATTAGCATTATTTGGTACGTTTCTAACTAAAATTTGCTGATGAGTTAATCCGCCTCTATAAATAACGCTATTACTATCTATGACTGGTTTATTAGGTTTAACTTCGTAAAGTACATTCACATTTTCTCTTTCGCCATTAGGATAAATGACTGTTGCAACTCGAGTAAATGCCCCAGGAGTTCTTGAACTTGGTGTTCCTAGGTTGTCTCCCCATTCAAAGTTCATACCTTGTGTCCATGAATGATTGAATGGTTGCACATATGAACCAGCAAAATCAGCATTATCTGGACGAAAAACAAATTGTCCATTTATCGTCGTTTCAAAAATCCTTTTAGGTTGAGATTTGACAATTTTATAGGAAGTACTTTTACGTATTGGCGTAGATTCTCCGTCAAATAAAATATCTGCTTCTAAATTTTGTTCGACGCCAATTTGATTACTATTTATATTTGGACCTCTATTATTAACCCAAGTTAGTCTAGCTTCTATAGGACTACCATTTTTTAGTTTAAAGAAGTCTTTAGGGTTAGCACCTTTTCCTTCAGGGAAATTTTGGCCCTGTACAGTGTATCTAGGTTCTGCAAATATTTCCGGTATGATTTGTTTAACTAATACATTTATTTGAGAAGTCGTATTATCTGCGTAAGTGATTGTAACTGTAACACTTGAATTATTATTTGTATTTGTGACGTTACTGACTTCTTTAGAACGAATTTCATTTTTTGGAGCTGTGACATAAGTTCTATTAGGTTCATTATTAGTAATTGTTAATGAATTAATTACAGTATTCTTTTCAGTTTGAGTTAAAGTGGTACCATTTCGTATACTACTAATTCTAATAGGGTTCTGAATTGTTGAACTACTAGTAACATGATATTTATCTTTTAAAGGTTTAATAAGCACATTAAATGATTGTTCTGTCTGATTATTACTTTTATCAGTGGCAATAACTTTTACTGCCTTAGTAGTTTGACTCGTTACATTAGGAGCTGTGCCTGTTATTTCTGTATTGCTGTTATTTTTTGACACTGCGATATCGCTAGTTTGCGGAATTGAGACTGATTGTACTCCATAATTATCTGTTACAGTCATATTATTTCTAAATGTTTCACCAGAAAAAACGACGTGGTTATTATAATTACCAAAGCTTATTACAGGTTTGACGTTATCACTTGGCACGAAATAAACATCTATTACATTATTAGTGACCTCCATGAGATTAGCAGAGTCATCTGTTGAATCTGTAATGTTATCAATATATTGTTTAGCTCCATATGGCGTTAGTACAAGTTGAGCTTTGTATATAACACCCATAACTCCATTGTTAGACCCATTAGCTTTAATAACTTTGTCGACATTGAATGCTTGAGCACCATTAGCAGCAGGTACTTCCCCACTTGAAACTTGAGAGTTTCTTTCATTATAAATGCTATTAGAGTGACTTACTTCAGCATTTTCAATTCCAGTACTAGCCTGAACTAAATCTAATACTTGTATTACTTGACCATCTTTAGTATAAAAACGCAAGTTATCTAAAGTATTGAGTTTAGTTGAGAAACCAGTGGTTTTATATTTAGGTGTTCCTCCAGCAATTGCTAAAGCCTTATCGTCACCTGATATGTCGTTTCTCAATGAAGGTATGCTTGTGCGAGCAGTTAATAAAGGCAATATTTGATTTAAAGTAATTGATGATCCTTTAGTTGCATCGTATCTATAAATAATCGATTTGTGATCTGGAGACCATGATAAACCTCCATCTGTATCACGGTGAGCTATTTTATCATTCGACCATGAGATAGTATAATCATCTCGAATATTTGTCCAACGTAAAAAGTTCATATCACCTGGATGTGATGTAAAAGTTTTATTATATTTATCTTTTCGAACTACAACATTTACAGTACTTGCACCACCACTAGTTGGGTTATTTACAGTAATATCACTAAGTTGGATGTCTAATCTTCGATTGGCTTCAACAAAAGCTTGTTTAACCTTGTTAACCTCTTCATCACTTAGTGTTGATGGATTTAATCTATAAACTCGTAAATTACCAGATGGCGCTATAACATCCACAGCTTTAACACGCAATGTAAGTGTTGTTGCATTTTGATTATATGCATTGACCGCTGTAATACTATAACTATGCGTTTCATTTCCAAAATGAGCTATCTGATCGCCTGTTGGTAATGTGTCATTAGGGTACATAACTGTAAATGTCGTATTTGTTGGAATATCTTGACCATTACTCAATGAGAAGTACTTTCTTAAATCTCGTCCTATTTCATATCTTGAGCCTTTAGGTACGAATATTGTTGCAATTTTAGGGTCAGTGACATCTGTATCAGCATATATGTCTTTACGAATTGGATCATATGTGTAGATGTTACCAGCATTCACTGTCCCTTGAGACCCATCTTTATAATTCACAAGAATGTTACCGTTATCTTGAGGAACTAAAGCATTTGAGCTTGCTAAGTAAGTCGATTTGTTAGTATTTAGTCTTTGTACTTTATCTTTACCTTGATTTTTTTCTTGTGTAGTAAAATTAGTAGGATTTACTACAAGAATTCTATTACCAGCAGACAAAGGAGTAAGTGGATAGTCAGTCGCTAAGCTCCCAACATTTACATTGATAGTTTTAGTTTGTTGGTTATTATCATTATCAGTAGCTGTTAATCTAAGAGAAATAACACTATTTAGAGCTTGACTACGACTGATAGTACCTGAAACTGTTAAAGTACCAGTTTCGTTATTAGAATTCTTAACAAAGGTCTGAGTCCATCCAGATGGTAATCCCTCTACACGTACTTGATTAAGTCCAGAACCTCCGTGATTTTCAGTTACAGGTATAGAGAATGAGACATGATTATCTCTATAATATTTTGCGTTTAATCCTACAGGTTCTCCAAATGTCGGAGGCGTGCTATCACTTGATAAAGTAATGATATTACTAAAGTTAGATTGAACATTCTCGTTAAAATAAGTGATAGCTTTTAATTCAGCAGCTCTTGGAAGACCTTGTATATAATCGCTAGCTGTAAAAGTAACCGTTCCAGTATGCGTAGCATCTGCACTTGCTATCACTGTATAGTTCTCAGGTTTAGTATAAGGATCTGAGAAAGGATCAGTTGAACCGTTTTGTCCTCCAACAACAAGTAAAACTTTAGCATTAGTTTCGTGTGGCACATTAGTAACTATAATTTCTGGTTTTTGACCTGCTTTGCCTCTAAGTTGCATTTCAGTTGTTTCAATTGTCGGAGGATTAGGTTTAGCACGTACTTCGAATTGTTCTTCTCTATCTCCTAATCTTACTGTAATAAAATAATCTCCAGGTGCTAATGTTCCGACTAAAGAGAAGTTTTTCTCGTTGGCATTATTAGTTTGACCTTTAGATTCTTCTAATCTCAATGTATTTGGGTAGCCATATACCGACCAAGTATTATCTCTAATAGGTTCATTACTTGTTAGTTGAACACGTATATCTTGTTGTTTAGGCGAATTATTATGCATATTTCCAGCCATAACTTCGTATACTGGATGACCAGCTTTTTTAGATTCTGAATAACTTTCAATACTTTGTCCTTCATTGTTATGCCAATAAGAAATCTTTTGTTTAAGAGCTGGTTTAACATACAAATTTACTGGAACTAGAGTTTCTGGGTTATGGTGACGATCTCGCGCGTTAAATCCAATCATTAGCTTAATTGGATTTCCTGTGCGAGCAGCTTCCTCCAGATTATTCTTTGAGAATGTACTCTCGATTTCAACTGGATTTAATTCATCTGCACCGAAAATGCGTACTTGGTCGTAAGCATCATTATATTGCATGAATCCAAAGATAGATTGACTTATATGTTTTACATAACTTAAAGGATCGTCGGCATAATCAATAGTATGATCTCCATCAGAGTCCAATATAGCTCGATCGGTATTTTTACCTATAGATGGATCATATACATACTTAGTATTACCTAAATGCATAGTACGATTTTTAACTTCTACGAAAGATTGAATACGATTTTGATATTCTTTCATTGGTTCAACATATAATTGGTTGTAATTAAATAATTGTCTAAATTCTAGTGCACGACCGCCTGCTGCATAATAAAGACGTTCTGTTGGGAGACCATTAGTTTTAAAGGAAATTCTATAACTTACGTCCCCTTTACCAATAAAGCTATATATTGAATCTAGACCTTGTCCTTGTTCAGGTTTCTCACCATTTAAGAAAGCAAAGTTTTCGTCACCATAATAACGCGCTGTGGATGATGCACCATTTCGGTTGAAATAAGAATTACGATCATATTCATTGCTACCTCGAGCAAAATCCCAAAAGTTATTTATATGAACGGTAGGCGTATTATAAAATGGGTAACCATGAGCGGCACCATGTCTAAAATAATTAGCCACAGATGGTTTAATTCCATCAGCGGTTTGCCAAAATTTAGGCAGAGGTGCGCCTGAACCTGAGCCCACACCACCATAAGCTGTGCTTGTTCCATTTTTGTTTATGATAGAAAATGTCACTTGACCTACCGGTGTTTGATCACGTGGGATTCCAAACCAATAAATCATATTTTCATGATTTGAGTGTCCTTTGTTAAATAGTATATCCCACTCGTAACCATCTTTAACCCTTTTAGCAGTTATATAAGCGATACCTTTGACATCTGATGCATGTAATGTGTTATAAGGTGTTGATGGTAATAGATAAGGCGCCCCTTTATTAGAAGCGTGTAAAAATGTTCCTATTGGATATCCTGAACCATCATCATCGCTCGATACATAATATTCAGTCCATGCATCTAAATAAGCTGAATTAGATTTACTACTAGCCCGATCTTTATTAACACTTCTAGTAGAACGGTTGTTTTTATTTATTTTAGTTGTACGCGTTGGTAGTGTACGAGCTAATTCAATCGCTTGTTCTAATTGTTGGTACATCAAATCAAGCTGTTTTGATTCAGGATTATCATTATTACCAAGATAATCATTAAGTTTGTCAAAAGTAGCTTTAACTTTATTATATTCATCTGTATTAGCTTTATCAGTATCTATCATTCTATATTCATGATATGACGCATCATATAAAGCTTGTAGTCTAGTCTTATCCAAAGGCGGTTGAACAAATTTTGGTTTGTAAGTATCTTCAATTTGTTTATTATTTGAATCTTCTTTAGTAGATTGTTTATTGGTAATTGATTTTTCTTTTAAATTATCTTTTTGTTTTTCTTTATCATCTATTAAAGATTTTACAGCTTGTGTTTTTACCTTATGGCTGTTTTTATCATTAAGATAGTTAGATGGTGAGTTCTTAGTATTTTCTTTCGCGCTCTTTTGAGTTTCATCACTATTGCTAATAGATGTTTGTACATTTGTTAAAAGCTCAGTATTATTTTCTGAAATTGTATAGACATCATTTTTATTTTGGTCAATTTTAGAGTTAGTTTGTTGTTTTGCAGTGGAGTCTTTTTCATCTCCATTAAGTGCAGTTTTTTTAACTATTGTAGCAGGTTGATCTGATTCATTTGCTTGAGCTTGACCCGCATTAAAACCAATAAATACCAGGGTTGCGATTACAGTCGAAAATGTTCCAATGGCATATTTTCTGATACTAAATTTCTGTAATTTATCTCGATTATTCAAAGCTATTGTTCACTCCTATTCTAGATGTTATGTCTTTGTTGTTTGATGTGATTTAATATATCGTGTGCTTGAAATTGACCATATTGACGATATTTAAAAAATGAAATGAATACCATTCAAAATGAGTTTAATAAAATTTAGAGCTAATGTCGGATTATAAAATCATAATTTGAATGCGGCATGCTCACTCATCTATCACAATAGAGTTTCGAACAATATTTTATTTGTTCTAAACAATAATATCACTTTATATAAAGAAAGTGAAATTAATTCACAATATTTATATAAAATAAATTTTATGTTGCGTAGATGATGGGTATAAAATAAACCAAATGGCTTTACGAATTAATTTCGATAAGTCCATTTGGTTTAATGATTAAAAGTTGCTTGCTAGATATTTTCCTGAAACATACAACTCATGTTCGTTACAAATTGAAAGTATTTTATTTAGTTCATGTGCGTATGCCATTTCATTAAAGAGCTGTTCTGATTCAAGTGGCACTTGAGTGTGAATTTCAGCTAATGATTTTGATAAATGTAAATTGTTAATGTTATCGTTAATTTTCTTTTGTTGCGCTGGTGTCAATGCAGATATATTTTGAATTACGTTTTCAACGCTATGATGATTTTGAATTAATTTAATAGCTGTTTTCTCGCCGATACCTTTTACTCCAGGATAACCATCTGCCGTATCTCCCATAAATGCTTTAACATCTATTAATTGTTTGGGTTCTAATCCGTATTCATCTTTAAATCGATCTAGAGTATAGCGATTATAAATAGTAAATCCTTTTTTAGTAAGCCAAACTTCTACATTCTCGTTTATACATTGGAGAATATCTCTATCTCCTGTAATGATAAAAACTTCATTGTTATCAGAATAAGTTTGAGCGAGGCTCCCAATCACATCATCAGCTTCATAATTAATTACACCAATATTTACAAATCCAAATTGTTGTGAGATTTCTTTAACGTAATCAAATTGTGGTATAAGTTCTGCTGGTGGTTCTGGCCGATTTTGTTTATACCCTTCAAACATTTCGTTACGAAAGGTTTGTTGCCCCATATCCCAACATACTGCAACATGTGTAGGATTAATTTCTTTAATTGCACTGAAGATATGTCTTACAAAGCCTTGAACGCCATTTGTAGGAATACCTTTAGAGTTATACATAAATTGATTGTGTAGACTCGTTGCATAAAAATGTCTAAATAGTAGAGCCATTCCGTCCACGAGTAATACTCTATTTGTCATGATAGCGTCCTTCTTTCTTCTTATATGATTTCATCAAGTTGTTTCGATTTTGTTTCGAGTTGTTGGATGAGCGTATCATCTAATTTGAATGATAGTAATTCATCAATTTGTTCTTGAATTTGTTGCTCTAATTGTTTGAATTGCGTTTCAGCTTGAAGTGACATCTGCTGAACATAGTCGTTCAGTTCTTGTTTTAATTCACTCAAACCATCTTGTAACAATTCTAATGTTACATTTGAAATTTGTTCTTGGATATCACGCTGTGAATTAGGATTTAGTATTTTACGTTTTGTTAATTGCTTCGGTAAGGCTGCAATCATATCATTTAAATCTATTTTTAAAAATGGTGTTTCCTTTACATCAGGTTCTACATCGAATTGTGCTTTAACTAGAACGTGTATGTGATTCAATTTCTTGATAATTGGTGCGATTTGCTCTTCTAATTGTGAATTAAAATACTTTTTGATTCTTTCAGTAATTAATGATTGTTCTAAATATAATCGTTGATGAATTTGATCAAGATAAGTTTTAGTAGAAATCTTTTTCTCTTCATTAAAATCACTATTTTGAGTCATTTGACTGTTATAAACTGATTTCACTTCGTCTAATAATTGAAGATTGAGTCTATTGTTTAAATGATAGATTTGTTCATCAACTTCGTTATTAGTATGTTGCGATGTAGTATTGATCAATTGGCTATTAAGTCTATCTTGGTCTTTAATGTTTAATAATTTTTCTTGTCTAGCTTGTATTTGTTCCTTATTATTATGGAACTCTTCAATCATTTCTTTATAGGAATCATTCATTTGTTGAATTTGATGAACCATCTGTTGTTCTAAAATGGTTTTAGATTCGACATCAGCAAATCGCTGAACGCTATCGCGCAATTGATCTATACCTTGATCGCCCTCTTTTAAGCTTTTACGACTTGAAACGCTAAATATCTCAGAATGAAGGTTAACTTGTCCAAGTGCATCTGCAACATAATCACGCACTGCGTTGAGGTCGTCTTCATTTTCAGCTAAATCTACTGCATTAATAACCATCTTGAATGCTTGATTCTCGTTTAATTGATTCATCGCTTTCATGTGCTCGATAAACGCTTTATCGTTATCCGTGAATGAATGGTTAAAATAACTTACGTATAAGATTAAATCTGAAGAAGTAAGAATCTGCTCAGTTTCATTAGTGTGTCGTTGATTATTAGAGTGAAGACCTAATGAATCGACGATAATTTTACCTTTTAACCATTCAAGTGGAAGGTTAAGATGCACGGTCTTAACGAATGTAGCGTATTCATCTTCTGCGCTCCATTTTTTAACGTCTTCTTGAGAAACGGTATGGACTTCTCCCTCGTTTAACATGTCTAGATACATATCATAATGTTTCTCAATGGCATCAATAAATGCGAGTTGATTCTTTTCAAGTTGTGTCTTAAGTTTCTTCAAATCACTGTTAATAAATGATTCTAATGAATCATATGACGCATTGTAATATTCAAGAACGTTGTTGACCTCATCTAATAATTGCTCAGATGATTTTAAGGTGATTTGGCTTTCTTCGCCGTATGATAATTCAGTTGTCGCTGCTGTTGTAGGATTTGGTGAACTTACTAAATATTGACCGCCTAATAAAGCATTGATTAAACTACTTTTTCCTGCACTGAAAGTTCCGAATACACCAATTTTAGTGATTTGATTATTGAGGCGATGCATTGTGTCTTTGATGTCCTTTTTCGTACGATCAAATAGAGGGACATCTTCGACTACTTGAAGTGCATTCTGAATATCAACTTGATTTGCTGTTTCTGCTTCATCTTGGTTGACCTGTTCATGTTTGTGGTGGTAAGCCGTTGAATTTTCCTCTTTAAGTTCGAAATTTGCTTCAGTTCTTCCGATTAATTTATCCAGTGAATCATCTAAATGGATGTAATAATGTTGATAATTATGAGTAGTTAACGATTCTCTTAAATTTTTCAACTCAATGAATTTTTCATATTCCTGTTTATCCTCATTATCTTCTGTTGTTAACTCGCTTGCTTGAGCGTGATTCACAGCATCTTTGAAGATAGGGTTTGATTCATGTTCAATATGTTTATTTAAAGCTTTCACTACTTCATCTGAGAATGTAAGAACATACGTATTGCTAATACTTGTCTGAGGTTGATATAAATCAGAAATTAATGATGGCTTTATAAGGTAATCTTGGTTTAGGATTTGATTATTAACTTCACTGTCATTTATAAAGCGTGTTAAGAATGACATGTCTTCTCGAAGTGGCTGACGTATTTGTTGGTTCACTTTATCTTGTAACGCATCAGTAGCTTGATTCAGTCGTTGTTCCTGTTCTTCTTCTTTTTTCTTTTTCTTATTGAAAAGCCCGCCTACTTTAAAGTCTTCAGATTTACTTTCAAGATAAGATCTTAACTGTTCTCGCATATCATGTGTCATGATATAAGCGTTATCTAAAATATCTTTACGTTTCTGCTTTAAATAATTGAGTAATTTATCAGAGTCGTTTAATAGTTGAGCTTCTTCGCTTACTTCTTGATTTTGTTGAAACTTCATGTAAGCTTGCTCAAAGTCTTCCTCTTCGATATCAAGTGTATCGATGATGTCTTGGATTTCATTTTGGATATAAGCAAGTTGTGCTTCAGTAATAAAATCGATAGTACGATTCACGTAATCTTCGACAGATTCTCGGTGATTATCCATTTGAACGAGGTAATCAGATAATTCATTAATTTGGTTCTCTGGATGCTCAAATTTAGATACATAATAAGTATCTGTTAATTCAATATCCCAATCTTTAATTGATTTCTCTACGCGTGATTTAAATGTATCAAATGATATTTCGTCCTCATTATGTTTATCGATTTGATTAATGACAAACACGATAGGAATACCTACTTCATTAATACGTCGCATGAATTTAAAGTTTAATGCAGATTGTACGTGATTGTAATCTACAGTATAGAAGAGAATGTTGCTCGTATACATAAATTGTTCAGTACTAGACTGGTGTGTGGCAACATTTGAGTCTACGCCAGGTGTATCTTGTAGTGTGAAACCGTTGTTAAATTTATTTGATGGGAAGTTAATTTCTACTGATTCAACATCCACATTTTGACGATTCATTTGTTTCACATCATCATAAGTTTTTAATTTAGTGTATTGTTGGTGAGGTAAATTCGCGATGATTCCTGGTTCTTCAGCGACTGACACGACTGCAGTATTACTTGTTGTAGGTACTGGTGAGCTAGGTAAAATATTTTGTTCAAGTAATAGATTAATTAACGTTGATTTTCCTGCTGAAAAGTGACCTACGAAAGAAGCGGTAAATTGATTAAGATATACTTTTTTTATTACTTGGTTAATAGTGTTAACTAAAGCATAGTTGTTCGATTTCTCAACTTCCTTTTTCAACTTATATAAAATATCTAATTGTTCAGTGTTATCCATGTGTTTTGAATCCCCTTTAGATCCCTCGATATGTAATAGAGGTTTTTACTCTGATTATTATCAAAAGTGTAAGAAATTTATGTATATCAACTTCAAAAAAATTAAAAAAATTAGGTTAGTCTAGAAGACAAACCCTAATTTTCAAAAGTTATGATATTTTAAATTTTATCACATAGACAAAGTAAAACCTATGTTTAAATAGCATATTTATTAATCAAACCATGCAGGTTTATCGCCTTCTGTTCCAGGTTTATTAACACCAATATTTTCTTTAGAATGTAGCTCTGGATTTTTAGCGATTTGAACAGCTAATGAAGCAACACTTTTACGTGAAACTTCTGTACCTTTGAATGTCTCATCTTTAGTAGTAACTTCAAAGACATTTTCATTTTTATCAGTTAACCAACCTGGACGGATGATAGTATAATCTAAATTTGAATTTTCAATAATGTCAGACGCTTTGCGATATAGATTTAATTTATCACCAAATTGTTCTTTATTCCATTCGTTAAATTGTTCAGGTAATTCATTATAGATACCAGGTGCTGCCACAAATATTAAACGTTTAACATTCTTATTAGCCATAGCTTCAGCAATTGTCTTAGCTTGTCTATCAAGTGATCCAGATAAACTTGCAAAGACTACATCAACTTCATCTAATGCTTTCTCAAGATCTTCTAAGTTTTTTGCATCGCCTTCATATACTGTTACACGGTTAGAAGCATAGTCAGGGATACGGTGCGCATTTCTTAAGAATAAATCTACATTAAAACTAGAGTTTTCAAGGAAAATTTTAGTTGCTTCGATAGACACTCTACCGTTAGCTCCGATGATTAATACTGTTTTCATATTTATAATCCCCTTTCTAAACATCTTCAATATTTTATTTTTTAGTATTTTTTAAAATTAAAACACTCCTATTCAACTGTACTATAGTCGAGATAAGAGTGCGAATGAATTGAATATTTAGGTTACTACTATTACACGGAAATAATAAAAAGTAAACCTTAATTTTTAAAATCGGGTTTTTTACCCCAATATTGATAATACGTACATTCGATATAACCATTGAATAATTTACGACGTTTAGTTGCTTTACGGTTAACTAAATACTCAAATTCTTTATTACTAGTTAAAATATATGTTGATAAATAAGGATGTTGCTTCATTAGTGAACCAATATAGCGATACATTTCTTCTACTTCTTCGCGATCACCTATACGTTCACCATATGGCGGATTTCCTACTAATGCTACTGGTCCTTCTGAATCAATAGTTAAAGTATTAACGTCTTTAACATTAAATTGAATAATATCGCCCAGTCCAACTTCTTCAGCATTACGTTTAGCAATTTCTACCATTTCAGGGTCAATATCAGATGCGTAAACTTCAATTTCTTTATCATAATCTGCCATTCTATCTGCTTCATCACGCAATTCATCATAAATATTTGGAGGCATGATATTCCATTCTTCAGATACGAAATCTCTATTAAATCCAGGGACAATGTTTTGTGCAATTAAACATGCTTCAATCGCAATCGTCCCAGAACCACAGAATGGATCAATCAGAGGAGAATCACCTTTCCAATTTGCTAAACGAATTAAACTAGCAGCTAATGTTTCCTTGATTGGTGCTTCCCCTTGTGCTAGACGATAACCACGTTTGTTTAATCCTGAACCTGATGTATCAATAGTTAATAAAACGTTATCTTTGTGTATTGCAACTTCTACAGGATATTTTGCACCAGTCTCATTTAACCAACCTTTTTCATCGTATGCCTTTTTAAGTCTCTCGACGATGGCTTTTTTAGTAATTGCTTGGCAATCAGGTACACTGTGCAATGTTGATTTTACGCTTCGACCTTGAACGGGGAAATTACCTTCTTTATCGATAATTGTTTCCCACGGTAAAGCTTTCGTTTGTTCGAATAAACCATCAAATGTTTTAGCATCAAAGCGCCCCATTACTATCTTAATGCGGTCAGCTGTACGTAACCATAAGTTGCATTTAACGATTGCTGCTTCATCACCTTCAAAGAAGATGCGCCCATTTTCAACCTGTGTTTCATAACCAAGTTCTTGTATTTCTTTAGCCACGACTGCTTCCAGTCCCATTGGACAGACTGCTAATAATTGAAACATTTCATTGCTCCTTTATTCATATTGAGTCTATTTTACCAAATTCATCATCTTTTTTTAATATAAGGATAAACTCATTTTTATTTTTTGAAAATGATTTAACAAATAGCTTTCATGAGAGCATTTGCGCCCATAAATATAAACAATAAAAAAGCTCTCCATATATAAGGGAGAGCTAAACTAGTCGTAATATTTCTGTAAGCCATGTTCTGTACCGTTGTACTCATCACGTGTACTAGTTACACTGGTACGTCGGTGGTAACCATCTGTCTACATACTTTCACGCTCGTGTGAAAGTCGTCTCGTTTATACGTTGAATTCCGCTAAACAAGTGCTCCTACCAAATTTGGATTGCTCACTCGAGGGGTTTACCGCGTTCCACCTTTTATATTTCTATAAAAGCTACGTCACTGTGGCACTTTCAAATTACTCTATCCATATCGAAAGACTTAGGATATTTCATTGCCGTCAAATTAATGCCTTGATTTATTGTTTCATCAAGCACGAACACTACAATCATCTCAGACTGTGTGAGCATGGACTTTCCTCTATATTGCTATAGCGATTACCCGAAATATCACTTTTGCGATTATAACACAATTTCATGTGAATAAGTAACAAAAATTTATATTACTTACCGAAAACTGCTTTTTCTAAATTAGAAATACGTTTTAAAATATCTACATTGTTTGATGAGTTGTTGCCATTATTAGAAGAAAAGTTTTTATTTTCCTGTGGTCTTGTTGTAGCAACGCGAAGTCTTAACTCTTCAAGTTCTTTTTTTAATTTATTATTTTCTTCTGATAGCTTAACAACTTCATTATTCATGTCCGCCATTTTTTGATAATCTGTAATAATATCGTCTAAAAAAGCGTCTACTTCTTCTCTTCTATAGCCACGAGCCATAGTTTTTTCGAAATCTTTCTCATAAATATCTTTTGCTGATAATTTTAATGAAACATCTGACATCTTTTATCCACCTCATTCGAAACTTTGATCTTGAGACCACTGCAAGTCGTTGATGAAGTCAGTGAGTTCATCAAACGTCACAATATCACAAGTATAGTTTGTTTTATCCATAAATTCAACTAACATAGTCTTGAAGAATTTAGGGCTTGCCTCTTGTTCTTCGTCATAAATTAGAATGGTACAGTCGGTATGATCTAGCATGAATTGATCTGCTTGTTTAAACTGAAAAGGCCCTTGATAATCAGTATGATGAATACTCTCCGTAAAATCTGCTTGTTGAGCGATTGAAGCGTATTTAGCTTGGTTCTGTTCATTCCAACGTTGCGTATGACCTAAGAAAGGTGTGATAATCCCTAACTTTAATTCTGGATAATCTTTCTTTAAGTCTAAAACAACCTCAGCTGTCCATAACTCAATACCCATTTGACCTTGAATCAGCACCCATTCTAGACCTTCATCTAATAATTGTTCTAATTTATGAGATATAAACTTCTTTAAATATGAAACTTCTGGTGCATCATCTTTGAATATATTTAATTCAAAAGATTTGTATCCAGTAACATATACAGTTTTAACCATATTCTCCCTCATTAAACATGATACGTTAAAATATTTTTTAAATCATACTGTACGCTTTTTATTTTTTCTGTGAAAAGCTTTCTACTCGTACGTTTAAAATGACATTCTACAGATAGCGATTGAATGTTTGATATAAGTAAATTAAATTTTAATGGTGTCATATACGGCGTATTAATGATTTGATGATAATAATTGTTTAATTCATTAAGTTTTGAATCAATCGAATGTGCATAAGGTTTTACTACCTTATAAAAGTCATAATCAACTTCTGAAGATTTTACTCTTTCAAAACGATGATTCATTTCATCAATATCCGAGATAAGTTGTTCTATTAGTTTTCGCATTAGGATGCCTCCTACAAAGTTAATTTAACACAATAAGAAAGCTTAAGTCATGCAAAGTATCATTCTTTCATATATTAGACATGATTGGATTTATAAAAAATTTTGTTATCGGTGAATTTGTTTTGAAAGATTTATGTTACTTTTATCATTTAAGTCTCGTTTAAATAACTATAATTTTAATAAATAATAAATTATAGATTACGTTTATCTTTCATTTATGAAAGAAATCGTGACAGAATAGGCTAATCACGTTAAAATAATGAATGATGTATGTTTGTTAAATAACATATACATTCAAATACTAGAGTTTGATTGAGTTTTTTCATTTACATATCTAAAGTTTTCTCATCAAACTTGTGTGGTGAATATTATGAATTATCCTAATGGTAAGCCATACTCAAAAAATAAGTCTTCGGACGGACGAAAGCCTTCACCCTTTTCAAGTAACATTGAATATGGTGGACGCGGAATGTCGCTTGAAAAAGATATAGAACAATCCAATACGTTCTATTTAAAAAGTGGCATAGCAGTCATTCACAAGAAGCCTACTCCCGTTCAGATAGTCAATGTTCACTATCCTAAACGTAGTAAGGCTGTGATTAATGAAGCTTATTTTCGTACACCTTCAACTACCGATTATAACGGCGTTTATAATGGGTATTATATCGATTTCGAGGCAAAGGAAACCAAGAATAAAACTTCTTTTCCCCTTAATAATATACATGCACATCAAGTTGAACATATGAAAAATACATATCTTCAAAAGGGAATTGTTTTTCTTATGATACGTTTCAAAACACTTGATGAAGTCTATATATTGCCATATTCTAAGTTTGAATTTTTCTGGGAAAGATATACTCAAGAAATCAAAAAATCGATTACAGTTGAAGAAATTCGGAAAAATGGTTACCATATTCCTTATCAATATCAACCAAGATTGAATTACCTCAAGGCAGTTGATAAGTTGATATTAGATGAAAGTGAGGACCGCGTATGACGGAAAATAAAGGGTCTTCCCAACCTAAAAAAAATAATAGTAAAAATGGTGGGAAGTCCGACGAACAAAAGAATAGGAATGTTAAGAGAACGATTATCAAGATAATCGGCTTTATGATTATCGCCTTTTTCGTTCTGTTGTTACTTGGTATCTTGTTGTTTGCTTACTATGCATGGAAAGCGCCAGCATTTACTGAGTCGAAACTAGAAGACCCAATTCCGGCTAAGATTTATGATAAGAATGGGGATCTAGTTAAAACGTTAGATAACGGTCAACGTCATGAACACGTCAACATTAAAGACGTACCAAAACACATGAAATATGCCGTTTTAGCAACAGAGGATAATCGATTCTATCATCACGGTGCGCTAGACTATAAACGCTTATTTGGTGCTATTGGGAAGAACTTAACTGGTGGATTTGGTGCTCAGGGTGCGTCAACTTTAACACAACAAGTTGTTAAAGATTCATTCTTAACACAACAAAAATCTATCGGTCGTAAAGCTCAAGAAGCTTACCTTTCATACCGTCTTGAACAAGAATATAGTAAAGATGAAATATTCCAAGTTTACTTGAATAAAATTTACTATTCTGATGGTGTTACTGGTGTCAAAGCTGCAGCTAAATATTACTTTAACAAGGACTTGAAGGACTTAAACTTAGCTGAAGAAGCTTATCTTGCAGGTTTACCACAAGTTCCTAACTTATATAATATTTACAATAACCCTAAAGAAGCGAATAGCCGTAAAGACACAGTGCTCTATTTAATGCATAAACATCACAGAATTACTGATAAAGAATATGCTGATGCTAAGAAACTTGATCTAAAAGCGAACTTAGTAGAACGCTCTAAGAAAGATCGTCAAGTGAACGCTAATAATAATGATTCAGAGTATGATTCTTACGTTAACTTCGTTGAATCAGAATTAATGAATAATAAATACTTCAAAGACAAGAACTTAGGCAACGTCCTACAAAGTGGTATTAAAATTTACACTAACATGGACAAAGACGTTCAAAAAACGCTTCAAGATCGTGTTAATAATGGTGGTTCTAACTACTATAAAAATGATGACCAACAAGTTGGTGCTACGATCTTAGATAGTAAAACTGGTGGTCTTGTAGCTATTTCAGGCGGACGTGACTACAAAAATGTCGTAGAACGTAACCAAGCTACAGATGCTCACCCTACTGGTTCATCATTAAAACCATTCTTAGCTTATGGTCCAGCTATTGAAAATATGCAATGGGCTACTAACCACGCAATCCAAGACGAATCTTCATATTGGGTTGATGGTTCAGAATTCAAAAACTATGATACTAAAAGTCATGGTAAAGTTTCTGCTTATGATGCTTTACGTCAAAGTTTCAATATTCCTGCTCTTAAAACTTGGCAACAAGTTAAGAAACAAGCAGGTAACGATGCGCCTAAGAAATTCGCTTCTAAGGTTGGCTTAGATTACAACAGTAAAATAGGTCCATCTGAAGTACTTGGTGGTTCATCTTCTGAATTCTCACCTACTCAATTAGCTTCAGCGTTCGCTGCAATTGCTAATGGTGGTACTTATAACAATGCTCACTCTATTCAAAAAGTAGTCACTAATGATGGTGACACTATTGAATATGATCATACTAGTCACAAAGCGATGAAAGATTATACAGCTTATATGTTAGCTGAAATCTTGAAAGGTACATTCAAAGCATACGGTTCAGCTTATGGACACGGTGTTTCAGGAGTTAATATGGGTGCTAAAACTGGTACTGGTACTTATGGTTCTGAAATTTATCAAAAATATAACTTACCAGACAGTGCAGCCAAGGACGTATGGATTAACGGATTCAGCCCTCAATATTCAATGTCAATTTGGATGGGCTTCAATAAAGTTAAACAATACGGTACTAACTCATTTGTAGGACATACTGAGCAAGAATATCCACAACATTTATTCGAAGATGTAATGTCTGATATCTCTTCTAAAGATGGTGAAGACTTCAAGAAACCTAATGATGTTAATGGTAGTGATGCGGATAACTTATCTGTTAAAGGTCACCCAGACAACGACACTACTAACCGTAGTGTTCACGGAGATAGTGATTCGTCATCAGGCAATAGCTCATCTTCAAACTCAGGTAATAGTTCTAGCAATAACAGTAGCTCTTCTCAAAGTAGCTCTGGTAACGCACTAACTCGTTTATTTAACTTAAATGCTATATTTGATAACAAAGCATCATAATTGATATAGCAAAGGTCCCAATTTCATGTTTTGAAATTGGGACTCTTTTTATATATTAAAAGAGTCAAATTGCATTGTTTGGAGGAACATCTTCCCTTTCATAACAACACAATTTGACTCTTAAATTTTTAAATAGGCTTAGTTAACGATTGCGCTGCTTCCTTATTTGATAAGAGGCATTCATTTTAATTAACTCACTTTTTAACGTTTTCATTTGTCTATATCCCATAAAATGATATTTTCTAGCAATCATATAATGATACCGTTCATCAAAATTCATAGGTACTACGGGATACTCATTTAAGTGATCAAAATTGATTTCACTGATTTCATTAATTTGTTTAAAGTAATTAAGTATCATCTCAAAATAATCATCAATAATAGGTTGAGCCTCTTGAGATTTTAACTTCTTCTGACTCGCTAACTTATCGAGTAGTGTTTCTAATTGTTCGAAATCATCTTTCTTAATCACTATAAATCACGCTTCCTTCAAACTAGCTTTATAACGTTTCTGACCTTCTCTACAATCATCTAATAAAGGACATATATCACATTTAGGTTTTCTAGCTAAACAATGATATCTTCCAAAGAAAATAAGTTGATGATGACTTCTATTCCATCTTTCACGTGGGATGATATCACAAAGACGATCCTCAACTTGTCTAACATTGTCTTTCCATCGATTAATACCTAAACGTTTAGAAACTCTTTCAACATGCGTGTCCACAGCTAAAGAAGGTTCTCCAAATGCTACACTCATCACCACATTTGCAGTTTTTCGTCCGACACCTGCTAAACTTTCTAATTCTTTATGAGTCTCTGGTATACGTCCATCAAATTGATCGAGTAATGAACGACATAATTTTTTTATATTTTTCGCTTTATTACGATATAGTCCTATTGAACGTATATCATTTTGAAGCTCTTCATCGCTAACATTAAGGTAATCTTCCGGTGTTTTATACTTTTCAAAGAGTGAACGTGTCACACGGTTGACTAAATTATCCGTACATTGAGCTGACAGTAATACAGCAATAGTGAGTTCAAATGCATTATCATGCTTTAATTCACACTCTGCGTCTGGAAATATATTCGCAATGACATCTATCATTTCTAATGCTTTCTTTTTACTTATCATCTGGTTTCTCTCCATTTAACCAATCAAATTTAGGAACTTGTTTGACTACATGTTTCATTTTAGGTTGCTTCTGATTAAATTGTTCTCTTATTTTTTTGGAGTCATCTACTGTTTTAACATTGTTCTTCTTCCAATTTAACAGTATGCGATCTATATATTTAAAACTTAATTTGTTTTGACTCAGTGCTTCGTCTAATGCTGCTTGAATGACGGATAAATCATGTTGATCCACATCTATCCATTGGTTTAATGTTTCTATTTCGTAGGGTGAAAGTGGTCTCCCAAAGGATTGTTCCATCAATTGAAATAGTTGTTTAAATTGCTCTTTACTATCTTGCTCTTGGTTATTTAAATTTTGTTTCTTTAGTATTAGGCTTAATTTCTCATAAAAAGGATCTAAATTCATATACTCAGTGAATTTACCTTCTTCGTCTTTACTCACATTTAATTCTAATAATTCGTGTTGTATTAAATTTTGAATGACGGCAGTGATTTCACGAGGTTGCATATGAGACCCTTTTTGAAGCAATTCTATAGAGGGCTGCTTATTAGACGTCTCTGATGCGTAAATCAATTTAATCAAAATCACTAAATCTTGTTCATCTATACCTAATTCCGCATAATGATCTAATAATTCTCTTCGAATTACGACAGGACGTGTTTTAAGTTGAAACAAATCCAAGTGTTTTCCCCTCCTATTTAAAATGAACGCCCAGCCGTATCAATTGACTGGACGTTTTGGCATCATTTGAAAATGAAGTTCTTACTTCGCCTCTATTATGGGTATAAACGATTTAATAAACGTGGGAATGGTGAAGTTTCACGTACGTGTTCCACTCCTGAAATCCACGCAACTGTTCTCTCTAAACCAAGACCAAAACCACTATGTGGTACACTGCCATAACGACGAAGATCTAAATAATAACTATAACTTTCTTCATCTAATTCATGTTCTTTAATACGTTGTTCTAATAAATCTAAATCATTAATACGCTCTGAACCGCCAATAATTTCGCCATAGCCTTCTGGTGCAATTAAATCAGCACATAATACTGTATCTTCATTGTCAGGGTTAGGTTGCATATAGAACGGCTTAATTTGAGTTGGGTAATTAGTTATAAACACTGGTAAATCATAATGATTAGCGATTGCAGTTTCATGAGGTGCTCCGAAATCTTCGCCCCACTCAATATCATCAAAGCCTTGTTCTTTTAAGAATTCAATCGCATCATCATATGAAATTCTTGGGAATGGTGTTGCTACTTTTTCTAACTTAGTCGTATCACGGTCAAGTGCTTTAAGTTCTAATTCACAATTTTTAAGTACTGATTGTACAACATGAGTGACATATTGTTCTTGTACCTCTAAACTCTCAGCATGATTCGTAAATGCCATTTCTGGTTCAATCATCCAAAATTCAATTAAATGGCGGCGTGTTTTAGATTTTTCAGCACGGAACGTTGGACCGAAAGAAAATACGCGACCATGTGCCATCGCTGCAGCTTCCATATATAACTGGCCACTTTGAGATAAGAATGCATCTTGGTCGAAGTATTCAGTATGGAATAACTCACTTGTACCTTCAGGTGCACTTGCAGTTAAAATTGGTGGATCAATTTTAGTAAAGCCATTGTCGTTAAAGAATTCATATGTTGCACGAATAATTTCATTTCTAATTTTCATCACGGCATGTTGTTTCTTAGAACGTAACCATAAATGACGGTGATCCATTAAGAATTCAGTACCGTGATTCTTAGGTGTGATTGGGTAATCATGCGCTTCATGAATGACTTCAATTGATTTTACTTGCATTTCATAGCCTAAATCAGAACGATTATCTTCAGTAATTGTTCCTGTTACATATAATGAAGATTCTTGAGTAATCTCTTTAGCTAATTGGAAGGTCTCTTCATCAACTTCTGATTTCACTACAACCCCTTGCATAAATCCAGTACCATCACGTAATTGTAAGAACGCGATTTTACCACTAGAACGTTTATTTGTTAACCAAGCACCAATCGTTACTTCTTGGTTTAGATGTTGTTTCGCCTGTTTAATCGTAGTCTTCATAACCAAACTCCTATTTTTCTATTCTTTTTAATACTTATTTATTTTAACAAAATCTTCTATTAACTTCTACATGTTGACTTCTGTGATTGCTTTCTTGAAAATGACTTCGCTACGTCAAATTAAACTCTATTTTCCTTTTTTAATTGATTTCTGAATGTGCCCTAGTAATTTATTGAATTGTTGAATATCCCCTTTTTTCTGGCGATAATTTTCCAAGGTTTGAGCAAAGAAATTCTTAAAATTACTATTGATTAAACGATCATCGAATGACACTATAAGCCCTTTATCATCCTCATTACGTATCAAACGACCTAATCCTTGTCTAAAGCGAGTGACAGCGTCTGGAAGGACGTAATCTTTGAACGTTGACGTAAATTCAGTGTCCATAAGCCAATATTTCGTATTGTGTTTATTCATAAATGGTAGCTTAGCTATCATGACACACTTAATACCATCAGCTTGAAAGTCGAAGCCTTCAAAGAATGTTGATGTACCTAACAAGATAGATTTTTCAAAGTTATTAAATTGTTGAACAATTTTATAATTTTGATTCTGTTGTTGAGTGAGTATCACGTAGTCTTCAAATGGTGGTAATTCGTTTAACATATCTTGAACCATATGCATCATCTTGTAACTTGTAAATAAGACGAGACATTTTGATTGAGTCATAGTGACATATTCGACAAGATAATCCACAATTGATGCCACGTAGTCTTCAATATTCTTATAATTATAAGAAGCTACATCAGTAGGAATAAAAACGCTCGTATTTTTAGAGGCTTTCATCGATGTTGATACTTCAAATGTATTAAATTCGGTATGATCGTTAAACCAATTCTTAAAGTTATCAAATGAATGATTGAAAGTTAACGTACCGGAAATAAAAGTGAGCGAATTAAATTTATCAAGAACTTGAGTTGTTAAAATATCTTTTACTGCAAAGTCTTTAACAAGCAAACGAATTGTAGACTTTTGAGTTAGATTTTTGATTGAAATATAACTTGTATGATTATCTTTTAAACTTTGCTCTATTTGTTTAAATCTATCGTTGAGATAAAGTAACTGTTTGCGAATCGATTTAATTGTTTTATGGCTAATGCCATTAAAAATTTCCAACGTTTTATTTAGTTTATCAATGAGAGCGTGTAAATCTTTTAATATATTATCAGTCTCAAATTGGTAAACATAATGATACTTATGAACTTCATCGTCATAGACTTCAGATGACTGAATAATTTCATAAATCGTTGTAAATAAACGCTCATTCAAGTCGTGGATGTCATTGATGTTTGATTTAAGTCCGAATACATCAATAGGTGCTATATCTAATTTCTCAAGAATACGTTGCTGTTCTAATTTGTCTATAGCTTTAAGTAGTTTTTCATTTTCGTTTCTACCGATTAAGCCTAATTGATATTTAATATCAGAATAGTTCAATTCATTAGTAACTTGATTTAGGGCATAATCTGGTAATCGGTGTGCTTCATCAATGATACAATCGTCGAATAATTGATATATTGAATTTTCTGCATCCGAATGAATTAAATGTGCGTGATTCGTAATACCGATTTGAATATTTTGAGCGTTACGTTTTATAAAATTGTAGTAATGGATGTCATGACGTACAGGAACGTAAGTTTCAATCTTTTGATCGAAATACATTTTCTGTCCGCCTTTTAAGTTTAATTCTTGGATATCACCTGTAGTTGTTTCTGTAATCCAAATTAATAATTGCATTTTTAGAATGCTAACTTCATAGTTATTAGTATCATCTTTTAAGATTTGACTAATCAAACCAAGTGAAATGTAATCATTTTTACTTTTGATCAGAGATGCGTTGATTTTAAATTTTAATGCCTCGTTTAATGCAGGAATATCTTTTTCAAGTAACTGACTCTGCAGTATTTTAGTATTTGTAGATATCATCACGTGTCGCCCAGTCTCAATATTGTACATGAGTGCTGCAAGTAAATATGCAAGGGACTTACCACTTCCTAGAGGCGCTTCAATCATTGCTTTATCACTATGCATCAGTTGATCAAGAATAATTTCTGAAAGATAAAGTTGTTGAGGACGATAAGTCATATTTAGAGCTTTCGTAGCTTTTTTATAAAGTGTTTTAAGAGAACCTTCAAACTTTGTTTGTGGACCTTTTAAATCTACTTGTTTACGATATATGATTTGTTCGAATTGACCAAATTGGTCATCCAATGGTTTCGATTGATTTGTTCTTACCATTTCGAAAAGGATATTGTATAAATCATATTTAAGATTTTTACTTAAATAATAAAGTTGCTTTTGCGTATCTAAAGGTAAACTTTCAAACTTTTTGAAGGCCTTAATCATTAACTTTGCAGTCGTTGTAGCATCTTCATCGGCACGATGTGCTTTGTCTAAGGGTATATCATGTGCTTGAGCGAGCTCGCTTAACTGGTAACTTTTATCTGTTGGGAACGCGATTTTAAACAATTCAAGTGTATCCATCACTTTCTTAGGTTTGAATTGAATGTCACAGTTATTGAAAGCATTTTTAATGAAATTAAGATCAAAAGAAATATTATGTGCCACGAAAATGCAATCTTTAATTTGGTCGTAAATATCCTCAGCAACTTCATTGAAATAAGGTGCTTGAGCGAGCATGTCCTCTTCAATAGATGTCAAAGCTTGAATAAATGGAGGAATTTCTAAATCAGTGCGAATCATTGAATGATAAGTATCAATAATTTTATGATTGCGTACGAAAGTAATGCCTATTTGAATAATTTCATCATAATCTAGTTGATTACCAGTTGTTTCTAAATCAACAACTGCATAGGTTGCAATTCCCATAACGCCCTCTCTCCTTGTCTTCAGTGTTTATAAATCTATATCTGCACTCATTAGTCGATGTAAATTCCCTTCGTCATCTTTCACAAGTAAGAAACCATCTTGGTCGATATCAAATGCCTCACCTATAAATTGGTGACCATTCTCGGTAAATCTTAATTGACGATTCCACATATTTGTTGCTGCAATATATTCTTCTCGAATCTTCTCAAATGGTTGCTCTAAGAATTGTTTATAACGTTTATTAATCTCATAGAGTAGTATTTTTAGAAAATCATAACGATTTATTTTATCATCAGCATGCAACCTCATACTTGTTGCAATGTGACGTATTTCATCATTAAAGTCGTCCTCAACATGATTCATATTAATACCTATACCACATATAATTGCTTCTATAGCATCATAATTAGCTACCATTTCAGTTAAAAAACCACAAATTTTCTTTTTCCCAATGTAAATATCATTAGGCCATTTAATTGCTACACGATCATTAGAGAATTGTTGAATGGCATCCCTAATTCCCAATGCGATAAATAAATTAAATTTAGGAATCATTGCAAATGGAACATTTGGTCTTAATACTAGAGACATCCACAGACCTTTACCCTTAGATGAACTCCAATTACGATTAAAGCGTCCTCGTCCTTCTGTTTGTTCATCACTTAAAATTAAAAATGATGATTTGTTGCCTACTAATGCTTTTTTAGCTTTAGTTTGTGTTGAATCAACTGAGTTATAAACTTCTATCTGATCAATTGAATCAAAATCTTTTACGATGGGTTGAACAATGCCACTGTACCATTGATCGGGGACTGCATTGAGCTGATGACCTTTATGATTGACGGATTCGATGTCACAACCATCGTTTTTTAATTGATCGATAATTTTTTTAACGCCTGCTCGTGATATATTAAGTTGATCAGCTATAAATTGCCCTGAGATGTAATTTGGTTGATTCTCATATAACATTCTTACTACGTCTTGACTATACTTTGACATTCGCATCCACCCATTCTAGTATTTCAACTTTAGTATTCTTAATTTGTTGTGTGATAATTGCCACTTCTATTTGTCTTAACACATCTTTTAACCACGGTCCTGATTTCGTATTAAGGTGTTGGATAATATCACCACCATTGATAGCCATTTCCTTTCGATGATGGATAGGTAGCTGGTTGTAAACTTCTTCAATAGAACGTTCATTTAAGATTAAAGGATTAGGTGTGTTAAGATTGTTTTTCTTGATTGTTTCCTTAGTAGCTAATACATTTTTAATATTTTTAATGTTATTATCATAAATCACAATAATTAAATCCTGCTTAGATTGTACCTGTGGTAATGTTTTAATTAAATTCGCTAAGGTGTGAATATTAGATTTTTCGTTATTGCTTATCTTTAGTAATTTAAGTGTATCAGTAATCGGTTGCTGAGCTAGCATGATAGCGATCCACATTTCAAATTCTAATGGTTCATCGATATGAACGCGTTGCATATTAAATGAATTAAAGAATGGAATGTGCTTAAAGGCATCTATCTCCTTCATTAGATTAAAACTTTGAGCAACATTGATACCCTTAATGAGTTTCTTTAGTTCAACAACAATGCGTTCTATAGATAGGTATTGAATATCAGCAATCTGCTTGCGCATCGCATCAAATGTATTGTCTACAATCTTAAAATCGAGTTGAGCTTGAAAACGTAGTCCTCGAATGATACGTAACGCATCCTCTTCAAATCGTTCACGAGGTTCACCTACTGTACGAATCAGCCGTTCTTTTAAATCGCGTTCACCCTCAAAATAATCATATGTTTTATAATTAGAATCCATTGCAATGGCATTTACAGTGAAATCTCGACGTTGTACGTCTTGGTATAAATCACGTACGAAGTGCACTTCACTCGGTCTACGATGATCCACATAATCTTCTTCAGCACGAAATGTTGTTACTTCATAATTTTCATGATGATAAACGACATTGATAGTACCATGTTCCTTACCTATTGGAATGGTCTTCTCAAAAATATCTTCAATTTCATTAGGCGTTGCACTGGTAGTAATATCAATATCATGGATGTCTCGTCCCATGAGATAATCACGCACTGAACCCCCAACGAAGTATGCTTCAAATCCATGATGCTGAATATAATCTAATATTGGTTTGGCACGTTCAAATAACTCGTTACTCATCTTAATTTTCACCTTGTTCTAACATTTTTTTATAATAATGTTCATACTGATCAGTAATCAATTCTGAAGCAAAGCGATCACGAATATCTTCAAGCATTTTTGATTGCATTTGTTTATATAAATTGGGATTTTCTAAGAGCTGAATCGCATATTGCGCTGCTTGTTCACTGTCACCAATATTTACTATAAAGCCCGTCTCTTCATGCTTAATTACCTCTTTGATACCTCCAGCATTTGTACCAATTGGTAATACACCCGTCTTCATTGCCTCTAATAAAGTTAAACCAAAACTTTCTTTTTCACTTAAAAGTAGCACGAGATCTGATAGTTGATAAAATGCACTTACATCATTTTGTTTACCTAAAAATAGTACATGCTCTTCTGCATTGAGTTCGCGAGCTTTTTGGCGCATATCTAGTAATTCTGGACCGTCTCCAAGTAATATTAGTTTACTAGGAATTCGTTCATGTACTTTGGCGAATGTTTCAATGATTGTATCAATACGTTTTACTCTTCGGAAGTTTGATACATGAATGAGTACCTTCTCTTCAGGTAATATGCCGTAACAATCCTTTAATTCTTCATTATGTCGTGTTGGGAATTCATTTTCACGAACAAAATTATAAATAGGTACAATTTCTTTATTTGTATCAATAATTTCATATGTTTGTTGTGCGAGAGAATGACTCACACTGGTAACAATGTCACTTTGTTCGATACCGAATTTAATAGCATTCTTAAGCGAATGATCATAACCAAGCACTGTAATATCTGTGCCGTGAAGTGTAGTCATGATCTTTACATCTTTGCCAGACATTTGCTTTGCTAAAATGCCACAAACCGCGTGTGGTACGGCGTAATGCATATGTAAAACGTCTAAATCGTATTCTTTAATGACGTCAGATATTTTAGTACTTAATGTGATATCATATGGCGGATATTGAAATACTGCATATTGATTCACTTCAACTTGATGGAAAGTAATATTCGGTAAAGGTTTACGTATTCTAAAAGGAATATTCGAGGTAATAAAATGAACGTCGTGTCCACGTTCAGCCATCTTTATACCAAGCTCTGTTGCAATGATTCCAGAGCCGCCCATGGACGGGTAACAAGTAATACCGATTTTCATCTGTGCCCATCCTTTCTATATATTATTTTCTTTCGAAACGATCTTTATCTCGTGTATTAAATTTCTCCATCGTTTCATTAAAACTTTCAGTCATATCTATATCTAGTGAATTAGCGATACATAATAATACAAATAAGTTATCCCCTAATTCAGCTTTGATGGTATTGTCAGCTTCAGAATCTTTTTTCTTCTTTTCACCATAATGATGATTAATTTCTCTTGCTAACTCTCCTACTTCTTCAGTCATTCTAGCGAGATTTGCTAGTGGTGAGAAGTAGCCTGCTTTGAATTGACCAATATATTCGTCAACTTCTTTTTGCATTTGTTCCATCGATTTCATTTTATGGTATTCTCCTTTAATGCGTTTCTCATATAGTATATTACAATTTGTTAGTTGATGCATTTCAAGTGCAATAATAGAAACTGCAATTTTATGTTGAAAATAAAAAACCTGGTAAGTATTACATCTACATGTAATCTTAACCAGGTTTATAAAAAGTATTTATTAAATTATTCGCTTGATCTTGCAAGTAAAATGATACGTGCAAGTTCAGCTAATGCTACTGCTGTTGAAGCAACATAAGTCATTGCTGCTGCAGATAACACTTTCTTAGCGTGTTTGTATTCTTTCTCATTTACGATATTTAAAGCAGTGATTTGCTTCATTGCTCTTGAACTAGCATTAAACTCAACAGGTAATGTCACGATTGAGAATAATACTGCAAGTGACATTAATCCAGCACCAATCCATAATGCAGTTGAACCAAATGCACTTCCGAAAGCAGTTAACACGATACCTAACATGATAACCATGTAACTTAAAGAACTACCGATATTAGCAAGTGGTACAAGTGCACTTCTAAATCTTAATGGTGCATAACCTTGTTGGTGTTGAATTGCGTGCCCAACTTCATGGGCTGCAATTGCTGTACCAGCAACTGAAGGTCTATCGTAGTTTGCAGGAGATAAACAAACAACTTTTTTACTAGGGTCATAGTGGTCTGTTAAGAATCCGTCACCTTTAACGACATCAACATCGTAAATACCATTTGCATGTAGTATTTCTTCAGCAACTTCTCTACCTGTTTTACCACTAGTGGATCTCACTTGTGAATACTTTTCATAATTAGATTTAACTTTATGTTGAGCCCACATTGGGATGACCATTAATATTACGAAATATATAATCATAGATATTAAAGACATTAAACTCACTCTCCTCTAGTATTATTTTACTGACAAAATAATGTTTAATCAAATGTTTTAACTTTCATAAAACGTTGTAAAACTAAGTATAAAATTAAGGCGCTTATACTCAGACATACTGATAATACTCCGATTTGAAATGTATGTGAAGCAATAAAGTCATAATAAGGAAATTGACCGAAACCATAATCGATTATGTCATTAATCAATACCCATATTAAAGCGACTAAGAACCCAGTCATTGTTACTTTAAAGCGTGGATAAAAATAGATAGCTTCAACGGCCATAATACCGTGGGATACAATTAACATAATACCGTTAATTGTCACTTCACCCTGCTCAACAAACATAAGAATATTCATGATAACTGCCCACACGCCATACTTAATTAAAGTTACAAAGGCTAGAGCATTTAAAATTGCGGAACGTTTGTTAAACAACATAAGCATGATAGATAAGCTTAGAAAAAGTGATGCTGTGGGGCTATCAGGTACAAATGGTTTAAAATAACGTGGAGTAATATATAGTTGTCCACTATACCAATCATAGCCGTAAATCGTTCCTGCCACATTACATATAATTAAGAAAATAAGCACCCATTTCCTATAAAGTGTCATTTCCCATATCCATTTATAGTCACTCATTGTTCTTCCTCGTGTATAGCATCAACGTCTTTCATTTTCAATGCATTTAAAATTTGTGTAAGTTGATAAAATCTCTCTGGTTCATTCATTTGTAAACTCAAATCAATATTTTCTTGTAAATTTTCAATCAAAGAAGATTGCTTTCTTTGATTCATTGAAATCGCATATAAATCTTGAACGTATGCGGAATAACTTGGTGAATGGATCAACTGTGCCAAGATTAAATCGTCGTAGCGAGGTTCATTCTTATGATTATCCGCAAAATGTATTTGAATATCTAGACGAATTGTATTATTAGCGATATATTCAAAGATTTCGTTCGTGTTAATGTATGTTTGATCGTCTTTAGTAAATTGAATTGCAGAAGCATGTGCGTTTACTTCTGCAATTTCTAAAGTATGATGTTGTTTAATTTTTTCGCTTACGAAATGAACAAGGTTCAGTTTGTCATGATTTGCTTTTAAGTAATTAAGTACCCAAACGGTAATGCGTGATTTGAAACGGTATTGAAATAGTAAATACTCTAAAAAGCTTTGTTTCATTCGTATGAGCGATTCATTCATTAGTATTCACCCACTTAAGATTGGATTCTCATAGCTTCATCATGCCAAGTTTCATTACTAGGGTCAATTTCTAATAATTTATCTAAAATTGATTTTGCTTTGTCTTTATGTCCAATTTCTAATAGATAGAAATAATAATCGCTTAAAAATTCAGACTGTGTATTTAAAGTCGGGTATGCTAATTCAAAGAAATGTTGAGCTTCTTTATCGCGTTCTTCATGACCATAAGCATATGCTAAATGCCACATAAACACAGGGTCTAAGTCTTCCTCATCTACAAAGGTAAGAAGTTGAATAATTGCTTCATAATCTTCTTCATTTCGGTATAAATCACTTAATATTAGCAATGGTTCATGATAGGCATTGTCGACTTCAAGTGCTTGTTTTAATAATTCAACACCTTCATTCGCATCGCCATGCTCTATTTCTAAGCTACCTGTAGACACCATAAGCTCTTTGTAGAACTGACTTAGTCTAAGCCCTTCTTTACCTGTTTCAATCGCATCTGGGTAGTTCTTTTCATTTTCATATAATGATTGTAAGTAGAAATAACCTTGAATAAAGTCAGGATCTTTAGACAATAATGTTTTCATGATTTTTATCGCTTCTTGCGTTAAATCGTTCTTTTCATAAGCAATAGCCTTCTTAAAATAATCCTCAGAGTTCATTTCATCTTCACTAATTTCATCAAATAATCCAATAGAATCTGTATAGTTACCACTTTGTAAACTACAGTCGGCCATTCTTGAAAATAAATTAACGCCATTCACTTGATATTCGCCCGTCTCTAATACTGTTTCATACTCAGTTGTAGCGCGTAAATATTGTCCATCAAAGTATAGTAATTCAGCTAAAGCGAAATGAATAATTGGGTCGTTAGGTTCAATTTCTAACGCTTCTTGAAGCTTATCAATGGCAACTTCCAACATATTAATTTGTTGATATAAATCAGCTTCTAGCATTAACTTTTCAGTTGATGTTTCAACTTCAGCTAAATATTCTAATGCTTCATCAGTTTGATTCTCAGACATTAATCCTTCAATAAAGTAAATAAGTAATTCACTTTCATCAGGATATTTATGATATAACGTTCTAAACACTTCTAAACCTTGAGGTGTTAAACCGAAATTATATAATGTTTCACCTAAGATAAATAACGCGTCATCGTTATTTGAACTTAATGCTTCGTTTACACGAGAGTCTAAATTCTCTAATTTTTGTAGATTGATATCGTCTATTAATTTATAGATATCTTCCATAATTTATTTTCCCTCATTTTCTAAAAGCTTTAATTTTGGTAAGAAACCTGGGAAAGATACATTAACTGCGTCAAATTGCTCTATTGTTAAAGGTTCAGAACTTAGTAACGAAGCTACAGCTAACATCATACCTATACGATGATCCGTTTGACTATCTACTGTTGCATTCGCTTTAAATTCAGAAGGATGTATAATCAATCCATCGTTTGTTGGTTGTAGGCTGAATCCTAGCATATTGAGCATATCAGCAGTTGTATCTATTCGATTCGTTTCTTTTACCTTTAATTCTTCTGCATCTTTGATAATACAAGTACCTGAAGCTTGAGTGCATAATAATGCGACTACAGGAAGTTCGTCAATCGCTTTAGGTACTATATCACCTTCAATAGTAATTGGCTTTAAAGTTGGGGTGTATTTAACTCGAATAGAAGCTGTAGGTTCAGCGTCGTGAGTCACGTTGTTTAATTCAATATTACCCCCCATAAGTTCAACGATGTCTATGATACCTGAACGTGTCGGGTTAATGCCAACATTATGAATTGTAATATCGCTTCCAGGTGTAATTAGCGCGGCTACAATAAAGAACGCTGCTGACGAAATATCTCCAGGCACATGGAAATCCTGTGCTTTGATGTGTTGAATTGCATGAGGTGAAGTTCGAATCGTCTTACCCTCAATCTCTATTGGAATATTAAAATGTTCAAACATTGTCTCTGTATGATTTCTACTCACATCAATTTCAGTGACGGTTGTTGCTTCCTCTGAAAAGATACTCGCAAATAAAATTGCACTTTTTACTTGAGCACTAGCAACCTCCATTTGATATTCTATACCTTTAATAATAGATGGCTTAATAATTAAAGGGGTATAATTTCCTTCAATACCTGAAATATGAGCATTCATTTGTAACAATGGCTTTAGGACACGATCCATAGGTCTTTTACCAATAGAAACATCACCAGATAGTACACTTTCAATTCCTAAACCACTAAGTAGTCCCGCTAATAAACGTGTTGTTGTTCCAGAATTCCCCGTATATAACACTTGGTGTGGTGTCTTAAATTGTTGATAACCAGGTGAGTCAATAATGATTGTCTCTTCATGTTCAGTTATTTTAACACCTAATAACTCAAATATTTCCATAGTACGGCGACAATCTTCTCCAAGTAAAGGCTTATAAATTGTAGTTTGACCTGTCGCTAGAGATGCAAGCATGATTGCTCGGTGTGTCATGGACTTGTCTCCCGGAACTTCTATTTCACCCTTTAAAGGGCCATTGATGTCGATAACTTCACTATTAGTCATGTTTATCACCTACCTAAAATATGACTGTAATTGATTAAATGCTTTAAGGTGTCTCGTTTTATCAACATGAAGTACAATAGGACTACCCCAATCTTGAAGTAAGACCATTTGAATACCTTCACTGTTATTTTTCTTATCAAGTAACATAAATTGATATGTGTCTTCAAAATTAAGCTTAGGGATAATCTCTAAAGGATAATTTAAACATTGGAGATAATTAATGAAATGTTGAATATCATATTCGGTATGCAACATTTGATTAGCTACAATAAATTGATAGAGTATGCCTATCATTACTGCATGACCATGTGGTATTTTATGTTCATATTCCACAGCATGACCAAAAGTGTGACCTAAGTTAAGAAATTTTCTCATACCTTTTTCTTTTTCGTCTTCAACAACGATGTGCAATTTCGTTTCTATGCCTTTAAATAAGTAGTAGTCTAGTTGATTTAAAGATTTTAACTGTTTATCAGAACTAAAATGCGCCTCTATATTTTGCGTAGCTTCCTTACCATTCAATAATGCATGTTTATAGACCTCAGCATAACCACTCAAAACTTCAGTATAAGGTAGCGTTTCTAAGAAATTTAAATCATAGATGACAGCTTTAGGTCGATAAAAGGCACCGATAAGATTTTTACCATGCTTTGAATTAATACCTACTTTTCCGCCAACACTTGAATCATGTGCGAGAATCGTAGTAGGAACTTGGATAAATCCTACACCTCTTAATAGAGTTGCAGCAATGAAACCGGCGAAATCACCTGTTGCCCCTCCACCTAAAGCGATAATACATGTTTGTCGTGTTAATTGATGACTTAACAATGACTCCATTGTTTGATTGTATTGGGCAAATGTTTTAGTTTGTTCGCCAGCAGGAATGATAATTTTCTGCGCATGATGCTTTTTAGTTAAGGTATCTATTTTCTTTGAAAATTGGTGATACACATTAGCGTCAATAATGAAGAATACTTTGTCATAATCTTTGGTAAAAGAATCCAAGTATTCAATTGCATCGTGCTCCACAATAATTGGATAGTTGTTATTTTCATAAGTTGTTTCAAGTTTCATCTTATCACCTCTTAAGGATGGTGTATTTAAAATTCAATGTTTAACTGACGACGTTCTTCGATTTGTGATTTTAATTGATCGATGTGATTAGATTGGAACTCTTCCAGTAATGCTTTTGCCAATTCAAAAGCTACAACATGTTCACATACCACACTTGCAGCAGGAACCGCGCAACTATCAGAACGTTCAATCGTCGCTTTGAAGTCCTCTTTAGTATTGATATCTACTGAGTTTAAAGGTTTATAGAGTGTTGGAATAGGTTTCATTACTCCATTTACAATGATTGGCATCCCATTACTCATACCACCCTCAAATCCTCCAAGGTGATTCGTAGCTCTATAATAACCACTATCGCTATCGTAATGAATTTCATCTTGAATCTCACTACCTGGTTTTTCAGCGGCTTTAAATCCTTCGCCAAAACTAACACCTTTAAAAGCATTAATACTTACCACGCCTTGCGCGATGCGACCATCTAATTTACGATCGTAGTGAACATAACTCCCTACGCCAACAGGCATATTCTCTGCCATAACTTGAACTACACCACCAATTGAGTCGCCTTCTTTTTTTGCTTCATCAATTTTATCACGCATTTGTTGTGCGATATCTTCATTAATTACACGTACATCGTTTTTGTCAATATTGGCTTTGAAAGTTTCAGTATCATAAAGGCCTTCATCTTTAACGCCACCTATTTCAACCACACGACTGTACATATGAATATCTAGTTGTTCTAAGAGTATTTTAGAGACAGCTCCTACAGCGACGCGTGCTGCGGTTTCTCTAGCAGATGAACGCTCTAATACATTTCTTAAATCACGATGATTATATTTCATTCCTCCAACCAAATCAGCATGTCCAGGTCTAGGTTTTGTAATGGTACGCTTCATGTTTTCTCTTTCTTCATCGCTTATTGGTGCTACGCCCATAATTTTTCTCCAATGCGTAAAGTCATCGTTAGTCACGACTAAAGTAATTGGACTCCCAAGCGTATAACCATTTCTTACTCCAGAAACAATTTCAATTGCATCCTTCTCGATTTGCATACGACGTCCTCGACCATATCCGCCTTGACGTTTAAACATTTCCTTATTAATATCTTCAGCTTTAATTTCTAAATTAGCTGGTACACCTTCAATGATGACTGTAAGTTGTGGACCATGTGATTCACCTGAAGTGAGGTATCTCATGAGCGCACACTCCTTTCTCTTCTTTAATGCATTAAATTGTAATATGTTTAATATATTATCATATTCATACACACAACATAAGTCTTGAACTTTAGCGTCATGTAACTTCATTGGTGAAAATAAAGAGAACCGATTTAACTTTCGCTAAATCGGTTCTTAGTGGATAAAATGAAATTCATTTATTTATATTTTTTATTCGTATAACCAGTCTTCTCTTGGTGATGTATAATCAGCAATTTCATTGCTATTAAACCATAAACTAATTTCACGTTGCGCTGATTCTACAGAGTCAGAACCATGAATAATGTTTCTTCCAACTGTTAAACCAAGATCGCCTCTAATCGTACCAGGTGCGGCTTCAGAAGGATTAGTACTACCGATAATGTGACGAGATACTGCGACAGCATCTTCACCTTCTACAACCATCGCAAAAACAGGAGCTGAAGTTATAAATGAAATTAATTTTTCATAGAAAGGTTTACCTTCATGTTCGCTGTAATGCTTCTCAGCTAATTCAGTAGGTACTTGCATCAATTTACCACCAACAAGTTTTAACCCTTTGTTTTCAATTCTTGAAATAATTTCTCCAATTAAATTTCTTTGTACTGCATCTGGTTTGATCATTAAAAATGTACGTTCCACTTTGCGTGTCCCCCCGTAAGTTGTGTTTCATTCATTTACCGAAATATGTATAGGTTTATTTCCTATCGAACAAGATAAGCTTTTATCCTGCCACCATTTCATAGTAACAGGATAGTGAAGCGCTTTCAATACTTTTCACAGAACTTACTTATTTCTACTGCCCATTTTTTTAATGAGTTTTTTAAATAAATTTTTATTAGGTCCCTCTTCTAATTCCTCAATTAAAGCAATTGCTTTATTTAAATACTTCTCACTTATTGCTTTAGATTCTTCAATGTTATCGGATTTTCGAATAGTTTGAATACATGTATCGAAATCAGATTGAGGACTTTGAGCATTTAAGTTAGTGATTTTTTGTTTGAAATCCTTATTCTTTCTCATTTCTAAAAGTACTGGCAAAGTAATATGACCGTTCATCAAATCGCTACCTACAGGTTTGCCCAATTTCTTTTCTGAGCTTGTGAAATCCAAAACATCATCAATGATTTGGAAACTCATTCCAATATAATGACCAATAAGTTTCAATTTGCGTATAGTTTCTTTAGAAGCACCAGAAGTAATTGCACCTACTTCAGTAGCTAATTGAATCAGTAAAGCAGTTTTACGATTAATACGACGCAAATAATTTGTAATATTTTGTTCGCTATTAAATTGATCTTGAAATTGAAATAACTCTCCCCTACATACGTCTACAATAGAGTTAGAAATAATAGAGTGAACGCGAGCATCTTTAATCTCAGATAGATGTTGAAGACCTAATGCAAGTAGGAAGTTTCCTGTTAATATAGCAGTGGTTTGATCCCATTTTTTAGAAATTGTAGGACGTCCTCGACGCTTGTCACTCTTATCAATAACATCATCATGGACGAGAGTAGCCATATGAATGAGTTCTAGTGCTACAGCCACACGATAGGTATCTTCTGAAGTACCTTCACTTGTGCCAAACTGACTGCTTAAAATTACAAAAACAGGACGTACTCTTTTACCACCTGAAGATAATAAGTGGAAAGAAGCCTCTTCTAGAGTTTGATCCGTACTTTGAATCGCACGTTCCAAACGTTCTTCAACTTTTTTTATTTCATTATTAATGTTTAACTTTGCCACGTTAATCACCTTTGGTAGAATCTTTTTCTTTATAGCCAAGGTGCATTGCAGCAACGCCACCTGTGAAGCTACGTACTGTTATATCATTAAATCCTGCTTCAAAGAATAAACGTTTTAACGTTTGCTTATCAGGAAAATTAAATGTTGATTGCTGTAACCATTCATACTCTTCTTTAGACTTAGCGAACATTTTACCGAATATAGGCATTACAAACTTGAAGTATAAGCTATAAACTTGTTTGAATAATGGTAAAGTAGGTTGACTTGTTTCAAGGCATACTACCATACCACCTGGTTTTAGTACACGGTGCATTTCTTGTAATGCAACAAGATAATCTGGTACATTTCTAAGTCCAAATCCAACTGTCACATAATCAAATGTATTATCATCAAATGGTAAGTTCATAGCATCACCATGAACAAGTTTCACATTGTTTAATGAAGATGTTTTTTCTTTTCCAACTTCTAGCATGTTCTCGCTAAAATCTAATCCAGTCACATGTCCCTTGTTGCCGACTGCTTTACTTAATGCGATTGTCCAATCAGCAGTGCCACAACAAACATCTAATGCTTGACTACCTTCTTTAACACGCATGTGTTTCATCACGTGTTTTCTCCAAACTTTGTGTTGTTCAAAGCTAATAATATTATTTAATCGATCATATTTTTGAGAAATATTTTGGAATACTGTATGTACTTGTTCTTTTTTTGCTTGATTTTCACCCATGTTAATTACCTCTTCTTTTTATATAGCTTTGATTAATTGTATTGAAATATTGGTCGATTGCTTGTTCATCATATTGATTTAAATATGAAGGATAATAGCCATCATCATTGTTAGTTAATTCATAGAATAAAGCGTACTTATCAACTTTCTTTCCAAAATGAGCAAGCGTAATATAAGGGAAAAGTACTTCAATATCAATGATAGCTTCACTTATCTCATATTCTGACAATGTTTGCTGATGAAGTGAAGATTTTAATTCATTTACTTTTACAATAGCTTCACTCATTGATAATTGATAAGAAAGATCATTAATTTCTGCTAATAACGTATAATAATGAGCACTTAGCAAATCTCCAATTAAAATTCCATTTTTAGATAAGTTATTCTTAGCAATATCATCTAGATGACTCATTGAAGTGTCAATAGTGAGGCAAGCAAGCTTAGCTTTTTCAGGAATAGAATATGAATCAAGTAAATTTCCTAAAGAAGAATTAATATGAATTGATTCGTAATCGTTTATACCTTTAAGCCTTTGTTCTATTTGTTTATTTAGTTTGCTTATTGTCGTTTCCATGTTCACACCTCACGATATTATCATAATAATATTAACATTATATGTATGAAATTAAAATCTATAGGAGTTGTTCTTTTATGTAAAACTCCATTTGTTTAAAAGTGTTGATGTAAATATTACTCTTAATGTTATATATGTAAAAAAATTGGGAGTAGAATAAAAAACTAATTCCTTTGTTAGCTTCATTACTCTACCCCTATTTAGTCAATTTATTTTATTTAAAAAGAAAATTAAGTATGTAAAAAAGAATACCTACTATTAAATAATATTAGGAATACATTAGTCTTTGACTAATGCATAAAACCAACTAATAACAACACAGTTGTAAAATGAACGCATTAGTCTTTGACTAATGCATAAGAACACCTATTTATTAATAAATAAAGGTGTTCTAAAAATAAAAAAGCCCCTGTGGGGCTTTTTGTAAGTAAAATTATTTAACAGCATCTTTTAATGCTTTACCAGCTTTGAATGCTGGTACTTTACTTGCAGGAATGTCAATTTCTTTACCTGTTTGAGGGTTACGACCTTTACGAGCAGCACGTTCACGTACTTCGAAGTTACCGAAACCGATTAATTGTACTTTTTCACCTTTAGCAAGTGATTTTTGGATTGATTCGAATACAGCGTCAACTGCTGAACCAGCTTCTTTTTTAGTTAAGTCTGCTTGTTCTGCAACTGCATTGATTAAATCTGTTTTATTCATTATGAATTCACCTCCTGAGGTTTTATAATGATATATTAAATATCATTATGTTTTGACTTTAACACACTGATTACTGTCATCGCAACGATTTATGCGTCAGAAACATTGATTTTACGCGTTTCATGATGAATTTTTTGAATATTCCTTCTAAAAGTGTAATTATACACTTATTATTCAGCTTTTTTATCTCTACCCATAAGCTCTTTAACGCTCTCATTAACGGGTACATCTTCAAATAGTACACGATATAATGCACTTGTAATAGGCATATCTACATGTTCTTTTTTAGCTAAATGATAAACAGATTTAGTCGTATAAACACCTTCGACTACCATTTTCATTTCTTGTAAAGCTTCATCCATTGTTTTACCTTGTCCTAATTTAAAGCCAAGCGTATAGTTTCTTGAATGTGTTGAGGTACATGTCACGATCAAATCACCAATACCTCCTAATCCTAAGAAAGTCATTGGATCAGCACCTAATTTTTCTCCTAGACGACTAATTTCTGCTAAACCGCGCGTCATTAGCGCAGCTTTAGCATTATCACCGAAGCCCATACCCGCTACAATACCGCTAGCAACGGCTATAATATTTTTGAGTGCGCCTCCAAGTTCAACACCCACCAAGTCATTATTAGTATAAACACGTAAATAATCATTCATAAATAGATCTTGGATTAAAGCACTGATTTTCTCATCCTTAGAAGATGCTGCTACAGTAGTGGGTTGTTTAATAACTACTTCTTCTGCATGACTTGGACCTGAAAGAACACCAATACCCGCATTGTGTTCTGATGAAATAGAATCATCTATCATTTCAGACACACGTTTAAATGTACCATTTTCAATTCCCTTAGCAACGTGTATAAATGTTTTTTTAGAAGTAAGCAGTTTATCAATATTAGTAGCTACTTCTCTCATTGCTTTCGTAGGTAGAGCCATTAGATAAACATCTGCATGTTGTATTGCTTCTTCAAGATGAGTTGTTGCTTGAATCGTTTCATCTAATTTAGCATCTTTTAAATAATTTTTATTCATATGGTGCGTATTTAATTCGTTAACACTATCGTTGTTTTTTCCCCACATTAATACGTCGTGACCATTTTGGGCTAAAACATTAGCAAGTGCAGTACCGAAACTACCCATGCCAAAAACTGTTATTTTTGTCATAATTAAATCCCCTTTTTAATTAATTTCTCTTTCTAGGAATAATATGGATTGGCGTTCCTTCGAAACCAAACGCATTTCTAATTTGATTCTCTAGATAACGTTTATATGAGAAGTGCATTAATTCTACATCATTAACAAAAACTACAAAGGTAGGTGGTTCTATTGCAACTTGTGTTGTATAGAATACATTTAATCTTCGCCCTTTGTCTGTTGGTGTTGGATTCATTGAAATTGCATCCGTTACGACTTCATTAAGTGTTGAGCTTTGAACACGTTTTTTATGATTTTCACTTGCCTCAGTTATGTATGGGAAAAGTGTTCTTAAACGTAAGCTCTCTTTAGCTGATACAAATGCAATTTGAGCATAATCCAAGAATTGAAATTCATTTCTAACATCTTCAGTGAACTTTTTCATTGTTTTGCTATCTTTTTCAACGGTGTCCCATTTATTTACAACAATAACAATTGCTTTACCTTCTTCATGAGCATATCCAGCTACACGTTTATCTTGTTCAATAATACCTTGTTCAGCATCGATGACGACAAGTACGACATTTGAACGTTCGATTGCTTTTAAAGCGCGTAATACTGAATACTTTTCAGTGGATTCATAGACTTTCCCCTTTTTACGCATACCTGCAGTATCAATAAGAACATAATCCTGTCCTTCATATGAATATTCAGTATCCACAGCATCTCTAGTTGTACCTGCAACATTTGAAACGATAACACGCTCTTCCCCTAGAATTGCATTAACTAGACTAGATTTACCAACATTTGGTCTACCTATAATAGAAAGTCTAATTGTATCTTCATCATAAGGATCTTCGGTTTCTTCGCCAAAGTTCTCAACTACGACATCAAGTAAATCCCCAAGTCCTAAGCCATGTGACCCAGATATTGGATAAGGATCCCCAAAACCTAATGAATAGAAATCATAAATATCATTACGCATTTCAGGATTATCTACTTTATTTACTGCTAATACAACAGGTTTCTTAGATTTATATAACATTTGTGCAACCATTTCATCACTTTGTGTAAGTCCTTCTCTTACATTCACCATGAAAATGATAACATCCGCTTCATCGATAGCAATTTCTGCTTGTGCACGTATTTGAGTTTGGAAAGGTGCATCCCCAATTTCAATACCACCCGTATCAATGATATTAAATTCATGAGTTAACCATTCACCAGAAGAATAGATACGGTCACGTGTTACGCCTGGGGTATCTTCAACAATCGATACACGTTCGCCCACTACTCTATTAAAAATTGTAGATTTACCAACATTAGGTTTGCCTACAATTGCAACTATCGGTTTAGTCATAAGGTAACTTCCTCTCTTTCTTAATCTCTATAATTTTATCACATGAATGCGCTTATTCAAAACTTCATTAGATGTTTATCGTCATGTATAAAGGGCTTTTTCCAATTTCATAAAAAATAAAACTCCAATTAATGTTCTAAGAACTACTTAAAGTTCTAAGACTTAATTGGAGTTTTATAATATAAAATATACAAGAAAATTAATCGATAATATTAAAATTTAAGGTCTTTAAATTTATCTCCGAAAACATCCCCTAAAGTTGGGTTATCTTCATCATTATCATTTTCTAAATAAGATTGTGTTGTAGATTCATCACTTTCGATAACATCTTCTTTAGGTAATGTAGCTTTAATTGATAAAGAAATTCTTTCATTTTCTTCATCTATTCCTAAGATTTTAACGTTAACTTGTTGACCTGGTTCTAATTTTTCACTAGGTGAACCAATATGTTTATGGTCGATTTCAGAAATATGAACTAAACCTTGTACGGCAGGTGCAATTTCTACAAATGCACCGAAGTTAGCTAAACGTACAACTGTACCTTCAATAACGTCATCTTCGTGGAATTTACCTTTGATATTTTCGAAAGGTGTTGGTAAAGTGTCTTTAATTGATAATGAGATACGCTCAGAATCTTTTTCGACTGATTTGACTTTGACTTTTACATTGTCACCTACAGATACAACTTGTTCAGGTGATTCAACATGTTCGTGTGATAGTTCTGAAACGTGAACTAAACCATCTACACCACCGATATCAATGAAAGCACCAAAGTTAGTTAAGCGAGCTACTTTACCGTCAATAACGTCACCTTCGCTTAATGAATCTAATAATGATGCTTTTTTAACATCATTTTCAGCTTGTTCTACAGCTTTACGGCTTAAAATGACTCTATTGTTTTCAGGATCTAACTCTTCCACTTTAATGCGAATAGTTTGTCCATCAAATACAGAGAAATCTTCAATGAAATCAGTTGAAATTAGTGAAGCTGGTACGAATCCTCTTTGACCAACATCTACGACTAATCCACCTTTTACTACTTCAGTAACTTCAGCTTCAATCACTTCATCATTATCAAGTTTTTCTTGTAAATATTCATATGATTTTTCAGTTTCAAGCTGTCTCTTAGATAAAATATACGCGCCTGAGTCGTTTTCTTCATCGAACTCAATTTTAGTGACGTAAGCTTCAACCTCATCGCCGACTTTAACTACTTCACTTGGATTTTCGATGTGGTGAGTAGAAAGTTGACTGATTGGGATGATACCATTAAATTTACCACCGTTGATGTGCACAACAACTTGTTTATCTTCAACTTGTTGAACCTCACCAGTGACTTTGTCACCTTCTTTAATATCATTAATCATTGATTCATTGAATTCTTCAGTCATCTTGTTTGCCTCCTTATACACTACATAATTATAACATCTTATAAACTGACAGAATTGTCAAGAAATTCTACTTTAAATATACTTTCTTATTCAAGTTAATCACTTAAGAAAGTTGACTGTCAGTCATTAGCCAACCACTTCATTTAATATTATGGCTTAGATTATGATTTAAATCTTTTAAATGCATCCATCAATTCCTTAATATTATTTCAATGATATCTACTTATTAAGATATGTTAAATTATAAATTTGAAAAAATATAGTTTGTAACTATTCACGGATGCAAATCTTATTTTCCAAGTTAATTATATAGAACATTAATACTTAGTTAAACTGATATGCTTAATAAAAAGACTATAATCATATACCAAGTGGTACATCAATTATAGTCTTTAATAACTTATACTTATTTAAGATGATCTACCATAGATAAAATTTCGTTAGTTACTACTTCAATAGACTTTCCAGTTGTATCTAATGTGATTGCATCGTCAGCTTTCTTTAAAGGTGAAATCTCTCTATTCATGTCGTAGTTATCACGATCTTCAATTTCTTGTTTTAATTGCTCTAGATTAGATTCAATACCACGTAATTCATTTTCCTTTTGACGACGTTCTGCTCTCTCTTCAACGGAAGCAATCATGTAAACTTTAAGTTCAGCATTAGGCAATACAACCGTACCTATATCTCTTCCATCCATAACAATCCCTTTTTTGGCTGCTAAATCTTTTTGAATTTGTACTGCAAATGAACGAACAGGTTCTTTTGAAGCAACGTAAGAAACATGATTAGTGACGTCATTTTCTCTCAAATAATCAGTCACATCTTTCCCATCTAAAATAATTCTTTGTCCTTTTTCTTTATCATAAGTTAATTCTAACTCAGTACTTTGAATTAACTCGTCAAAATTACTCGGTTTGCCATTTTGTAAGTATTTATATGTTATGGCACGATACATTGCTCCTGTATCAACATATATCATAGTTAAACGGCTAGCAACTTGCTTAGCAATGGTACTTTTCCCTGCAGCTGCTGGACCGTCTAATGCAATATTGATTGAACTCATTATTCATTAACCTTCCTTGTTGTTTTGTAAATATTATTTTATCATAAAAAAGTAAAAGATTAATAGGAGGAAAGACAATGAAAAAACTCCTTGTTATACATACTGGTGGCACTATTAGTATGTCACAAGATGCTTCAAATAAAGTTGTAACCAATGATGATAATCCTATATCAAAACATCAAGATATCATTGGTCAATACGCTCAAGTGGAAGAAACACATTTATTTAATGTTCCTTCTCCCCACATGACTATAGAAAAAGTTACTCAACTTCAACATAAAATTATTCAATGCGTTGAAATAAGTGAATATGATGGTTATGTTATTACTCATGGAACTGATACTTTGGAAGAAACAGCATTTCTACTCGACTTATTACTTGAAATTGAAGAACCTGTTGTTATTACTGGAGCCATGAGATCCTCTAATGAAATTGGTTCTGACGGTTTATATAATTTCATTTCTGCAATAAGAGTTGCTTCTTCTAATGATGCCTCAGGAAAAGGCGTAATGGTGGTCTTTAATGATGAAATACATACAGCTCGAAATGTAACCAAAACCCACACTTCTAATATCAATACATTTCAAAGCCCTAACCATGGACCTCTTGGGGTTTTAACAAAAGATAGAGTACAATTTCATCATCATCCCTATCGTCAATCTTCTTTTAAGATGATAAACCATCAATTGTATGTGCCTCTTATTAAGTCTTATATGGGAATGGGTAGTGACCTTTTAGAGTTTTATGCGAACCAAGGTGTCGACGGTATAGTCGTAGAAGCTCTCGGGCAAGGTAACTTACCCACTACATGTTTACATGGACTTAAGCAAATCCTTGATAACGACATCCCTATCGTTCTTGTTTCAAGATCGTTTAACGGTATTGTAAGTCCTGTCTATGCTTATGAAGGTGGCGGTGCTGATTTGTTTGAAAAGGGTGTTATATTTTCAAATGGATTAAATGGACCTAAAGCAAGACTTAAATTATTAGTTGGTCTAAGTCAAAATATGAATCATCAAAAATTAAAAAATTATTTTGAAGAATAATTTATAAAAAACGAGTTGTATTCCTCTAAGTCAAGGTATACAACTCGTTTATTTTATTATGACTCAAGTGGTGTTTGTTTTTTACTAAGTATACTTTGTGTAATAATGCCACCGTGGTATTTACCATTTTCAATGAAGATAGTATTAGCATCATTACCTGCGGCAATGACTCCTGCGATATAGCAATTTTCAACGTTTGTTTCATACGTTTCACGATTGTAAACAGGTGCTGTACCATATTCATTAGTATTGATTTCTATACCAATAGATTCTAGGAAATTGTAATCAGGATGGTAACCAATCATTGCGAACACGTAATCATTTGGAATCTCAATTGTACGTCCATCCTTTTCATAAGTGACTGTATCTTCAGTAATTTGTGTTACATTAGCGTTAAATTCCATAGTTATTTTTTCATGGTTAACGAGTGATTCAAAATTTGGTAATATCCATGGTTTAATCGCTTTTGGATATCTTTCACCACGATAAATGACTGTTACATTTGCTCCAGCTTTTTCTAACTCTAAAGCTGCGTCTACTGCAGAATTTTTACCACCAATAATTACCACATTTTGATTGAAGTATGGGTGTGCTTCTTTAAAGTAATGAAATACTTTAGGTAATTCAGCGCCCTCAACCTCTAATTTATTATGTTGGCCGTAATAACCTGTCGCGACAGTTAAAAATTTGCATTCATAAACATCTTTAGTTGTTGTAATGGTAAACTTATTATCAATTTTTTTAACTGTTAAAACTTCTTCAAATGGATGTATGTTTAATTGATGATGTTTAACAACTTCTCTGTAATAGACGAGCGCTTGATTTCGTCTCGGTTTACTTTCTTCGACAATAAATGGAATATCTCCGATACTCAACTTATCACTTGATGAAAAGAAAGTTTGATGAGTTGGATAATTGTAAATTGATTCTACAACATTCCCTTTTTCTATTACTAAAGTTTCAATCCCTTTTTTCTTCTGCTCTATAGCAGCGCTTAAACCGCATGGGCCACCACCAATTATAATGCTTTCAACTCTTTGCATGATTTGCCCTCCTTTAATCACCAAATTATTATATCAGTTATTAATGATTTTAGCTAAGCATGAAAAGAATAAAATTAAAAAAATTGAGTATATTCATGTGAATATAAATATAAAAGAATGAAGTTAAATTAAAAAACGTTCTCTTGGCAATTGCCGAGAGAACGTTTTTTTTAGTGTGCTTTATGGTTTCTATTGAGGAATAACTAACGTTTGACCGTTATGAATGTCATTACTACTTAAACCATTAGCACGTTTGATTTTATCAACATTTTGCTGAGTACCCTCACCGTAATACTGGATTGCGATACGGTATAGGTTTTCTTTACCGTTTACAGTATGAGATTGTTGACCTTGGGTATTTTGTTGATTGTTATTGTTACCTTGTGTAGAGTTACCATTATTTTGTTGATTATTTTGTGTACCTTGGTTTTGGTTGTTAGCAGTACCGTTTTGGTTAGATGAATTATCTGTGCTATTTGCATTTTGATCTGAACCAGCAGCACCACCGTTAGCACTATTACCATTTTCATCTGAATTTGAAGCGCTATTATTTGAAGAAGCTTTATCTTTGTCGCTGTCTTTATTGCCATCTTTATTTTTATCTTTGTCTTTGTCTGAAGAAGCTTTATCTTTATCATTTGCCTTTTTATCAGAATCTTTCTTACTTTGGTCAGAAACTTTATTATCATCGTTTTTACTATTATTATGATTGTTTAATGCCATTCCACCAAAGATAGCAATTGCACCAAGTATAAGCACTGCAGCAATCAGTGGTAATAATATCTTCATTATTCCACCTTTTTTCTTATTGTCACGGTTATCATTTCTACGGTCATAATTGCGGTCGTCTCTATTGTTGTTTCTATCGTCTCTACGCCCATGGTCATGTTGATTGCGATTATCTTTATGTTTGTCATGTTCATGTTTTGCTAATCCAGCAGCTCCAGCGGCACCTGCAGCGCCAGTTCCAACAGCAGCAGCTTTTTTACCTTTACCAGATTTCTTATCATGATCTTTATTATCATTGTTACGTCGTTCATGATCGAAATCTTTGTCATGTTGGTTATTGCGTTTGTCATTAGTGTCATGATGTTGATCATGACTAGCATGTTTGTCTTCATGATTTTTATTTTTCTCATCATGGTGATGTTTAGCAACACCGGCAGCACCCGCAACGCCAGCAACACCTGCACCTGCGGCAGCAGCTTTTTTACCTTTACCAGATTTCTTATCATGACGTTCTCTATCTTCATCAAAGTCTCGCTCTTCGTGGTCTTGTTGACGACGATGATTGTCATCAGTTAGATCATTATTATGACCTTCATTAACTTTAGGTCCAGGACGAGCACCTGCTTTTTTATTAGAATGTTGAGCAGCGTTACCAGTAGCTCCAGCACCTGCAGCTCCACCAGCTATAGTTGCATCTTTTCCGCTACCTAATCTATCATCTTGTGCACCTTGGTCTTCACGCACGTTATTACTTGAACGGTTTAAATTTCCATCATGATCGTGTTGACCGTGGTCTGTGCGAGATGCTGTGTCGTAATTATCGTTTTCACCATTATGTAATGATGCTTCATCATAGCGATCATCTAGTGAATTATTTTCATTCGAGTTGTCGTTACGGTCATCTTGTTGTTTATTATGATTAGTAGCAACATCACGACGTCTCTTACGACGTTGTGCGTTTCTAGGAGGAAATTGTTGATTTGATTTATCCTCGATATTTTCTTTTGATTCATCTTGCTGTTCATCGTTTACACGATTGTTGTGTTCTTCTGGATCAATAGATTGACGATTTTTTTCAAAATCATCTTTGAAACTATTATTAGACACAAACATCATCCTTTCTTTGTTTAAGTGAATTTAATAACGTTACATTTACTATTCCCACGAATAAGTGTGAATATGTATGAAATTTAAAAATATTTAATACATTTAAATAAGTCTTACATTTTAATTATAGCTTGATAAAATTCTTTAAGTAAAGCGATAGCTAGCCTGAGAATGAAGATTGCCAATTTAGTCAGAAATAAATGATGCTTCATAATCATTTTAACTAGATATAATTATCTGAAGTTAATCTTCAAATAAGTTTTGCAATTTTTCTTTATAATTCATTTTCCTTTTTACTTTTTTGCGATTAAAAGTTTTTATTTCTTCCAATTCAGTATCATTGTCGCAACATCTTACAGGTTTATCCGGATGTTCACCAAAAAACTCGAGTAAATAATTACGGCGACATTGATCTAAATTTTTATAGCCTAGTATGCGCATGTATCCTAAACGTTTACGTTGAAATGATTTTTTAAATATTGATTTAAGGTCATTAATTATAAACTGACGATATAACGTATCTAGAATATCCTTTTTAACGGGTGGTAAAAATTCACCTAATTCAAACATAGAGATATCCTCTTCAGTCATCATATCTGCAAACAATAAGGTTTCTAAAATGAAACTATCATCGGGTTGATACAAACTAATGGCTTGACTCGGTTTACCATCTCTTCCTGCGCGACCAATTTCTTGTAAATAATTGGAAGGACTTGAAGATAAATGAAAGTGAATGACAGTTCGGATATCTTTTTTATTTATTCCCATCCCAAAAGCACTTGTGGCTACGATAATAGGTATATCATTATTTAAAAATTGTTGTTGAACAGTTTGACGTTCTTGATAACTCAAATCACCATGATAAATGCCCGTTAAGAATCCCGCCTCATAAATTAATTTAGCTAATTCTAGACATCTTTTCTTAGAGGAAATATAAATAATCGTGGGTCCTGAATAGCTTAAAAAAGGTATGAGCCACTTTATTTTCTCATCATCATCATTAAAATTCTTATGTTGTAAAGAAATGTTATCTCTATTCATACTCGTTTTAATGACATTTAAATCAATACTAAGAATATGTGATAAATCTTCTTCTAAATGTGGTGGAGCTGTCGCAGTTAACGCTAGTATACGCGCATTTTTGAAGTGAGAAGTGATTTGTCCAATAAGGGCATAATGTGGTCTAAAGTCATAACCCCATTCTGATAGACAATGAGCTTCATCTAAAACTATTAAACCAAAGTCAAAATGTGATATTAACTTGAAATTCTGTGGCTGTAATAGAAATTCGGGACTTAAATAAATGAATCGACTTTGTGAAATTTGATTAATATGGTTTCTCTTTTCGATTTCATCCATACCTGAATGTATATATGAGACGTGAGATTCACCATTAAGTTTCATTTGCATCACTTGATCATCCATTAAAGAAATTAACGGTGATATGACTAACGTTGGTTTCTCAATTAAATATGTAGGAAGTTGGTAACATAAACTTTTCCCGCTTCCTGTAGGTAAAATACCTAAGGTGTGCTTACCTGCTAATATGCTTTCAATAATCTCCTTTTGGCCACGTTTAAAAGTCTCAAATCCAAACCATTCTTTAAGTTTATCTTCTAACACGTAAGTCACCTCGCTCAATACCTACGATGATTAATTTTATTTGAAAATAAGTTAAGTCTTCAAATGCTTGTTTGTATTCTCTTAATCTTAGGCCTATGTGATGATCATAATATTGAATAAATTGATCAATTTGTTTTTGATTGACATAAGTGTTGTAATCATTCTGATAACCTTTAATAAATATTTCCAATACATGATCTTCAATAGTATTTATTTTAACGTTTTGATGTTCTGCTATTTCGTTCATATTCATACCGTGTAGTAATTTTTGATAACTTAGAAAAGTTTGATTTAACAACTGAGGTAAGATAATTGTTTGAGATAGTATAGGATAATTAGATTCGTCTTCAATCTCATCTAATAAATCTATCAGTTGATTCATCTCTAATTCAAATAGTTCAGATTGCTTTATATCCTCTATCAAACTAATTTGCTGACGAGTATACATAGGTTCCTCATACCCTTGTAGATAGTAATGTAGCACATTCTTATTATTGCGACGTTCTATTGCGTCGAATAGTGAATATATTTCTGATATAAATGACGCTTCTAATTGAGAGAGTTTGATATGATTATATAGCTGTTTCACTTTCTGTTGTACGTAAGTATTTTGAACTACTGGAATAAATTTAAATGTATCTTTGCGAGTATTCGATAATGTTTGGATAAGTAGTTGTATACAACTAAATGTTCGGGTTAAACTATCATATGTATATCGAGGATGCGTTTTGATATCTAATTCATGATTAAAATCATCCTTTTGTAGTATAAATCGCTCAAAAGTAGGATATTTTAAATTGGGTAAACTATGATATAATGACAAAAGTTGTTGGCTCGAAGCGTCAAAAAAAGTTTGATGAGACTTCTTGCCTATTAAAATATTATAAATACTTTTATTTGTTTTGTAGTTAAATGCATGATCAATAGCATAAGATAATATATCGTACAAATTAAACCCTCACTCTATAAAACGAATATATTGAAATGAAAAATGTCGATGTCTACAATTGTATTAGTAATACTAGTGTAGCATTTTTATCAAAGGAGGCGAATGAAAATGGCTAAATATACAATCGTTGATATGGATACTTGTATAGCATGCGGTGCATGTGGTGCAGCAGCTCCAGATATTTATGATTACGACGACGAAGGTATTGCTTTCGTAATCCTTGATGATAACCAAGGTACTGCAGAAGTGCCTGAAGAGTTATACGAAGATATGGAAGATGCACTAGAAGGTTGTCCTACTGATTCAATTAAAATTGAAGACGAACCATTTGATGGTGACGCGCTTAAATTTGAATAATAAATTGACTCGAATTCTTAATTATAATTGTTAGGAATTCGAGTTTTTATTTTTGATTACTACTTGCCTTATTTTTATTTTTGATTACTACTTGCCTTATTTTTATTTTTGATTACTACTTGCCTT